>VFQN01000113.1_pt1 | contig 174733 bp, 151 predicted proteins | sample 3512371 | NCBI WGS metagenome assembly VFQN01 (sample SAMN10412370, study PRJNA504923) | tailings metagenome | isolation source: Replicate 2 from Balatoc abandoned mine | place: Philippines: Itogon, Benguet | collected 2017-08-28
TCTTGAAAACCGTTGACTGTAACAGGTCCGGGGGTTCGAATCCCTCTCTCTCCGCAGAATAACAAAACCCGCAATTAGTATTGCGGGTTTTGTTTTGTAAGCTCAGGCCATAAAATATTATTCAATAAATTCACCTTTCTCATTCGTTTTGATTCGCAATCGCTTACTGCCATTTTCCAAAACAATTTTATATTCCCTTTTGGCTCCTTCCTCAGTTCCGTACTTTACCACGTAAACATCTTTTGTTATTGCCCATTTAGGATATCTCTGACCTATCGCATTTTGTATTGCAAATGGTAATGCAACATCATTAAACCGTTCTGCGGTGCGTATAATTTTTCCATCCTGGTCATAAACAGCAAGTATAAATCCATTAGGAAGATGGAATCTACTGCTATTTCCGCAAATGAATGATCTAAATCATTCATCAAATTGATTTTTTCTGTGATTTATTCAGCCAGCCAATTACTTCTTCATCACTCACCTGGCTGAAATCCTCATAAAACCCTCCTACTCCATAAAACATATCCGGAATCAGCAACACAACCATATCATCTACCTGCTTAGTTAGCTTGCTTACTGCCGCTTCGGGCGCAACCGGAACTCCGATTATTATTTTTTTCGGACGGCTTTTTTTAATCAGTTGCACAGTGGCAAGCAAGGTATTACCAGTAGCAATGCCATCATCTACAATGATCACGGTTTTACCTTCAAGTTCTGCGGCCTCCTTTTTTGCTTCAAAACGATCATGCATTTCGGTCAAACGTTCGCGGACCTTTATTAACTCTTTTTCGACATATCCTGCTGGCACTTCCTCATGAGGAACAATAAAATAATCAGTCAGGCTGGCTGCCCCGATCGCATATTCCTTATTAGTAGGATGCCCTATCTTTTTGGTTAGTACCAATTCCATGGGAAATCCCAGCTCGCGCGCTACGGCATAACCAACCGGCACTCCTCCCCGGGGTATTGCCAGCACGATGCCGTTCTCGTTTTTATACTTGCTTACTTGTTGAGCCAGCGCCAAACCGGCTTCGATCCGATCCTGGAACATTTGAATAGTATTAATGAGACAACAGGTATGTTTCAAACCAGCTGATGGCCAGTTCACCTACTTTTTCCATCGCCCATTTTTCTTCAAAAAGATGAGTGGCACCCGGCACGATTTCAATTCTTTTTTCACAAACCATCCTTGCGGCAGCCTGTTCATTCAACTGCAACACTTCTTCATCCAGGCCACCCACAATCAGTAACACAGGAGCTTTCAATTGGGAAAGCGCTTTAGCTCCTGCCAGATCCGGTCGGCCACCTCTTGACACAACCGCCCTGATCTGGGGAAGAATGCTCGCCGCATTAAGGGCAGATGCAGCACCCGTACTTGCTCCAAAATACCCAAGACGGAGTTCCTGCATAAAGGGAAGACCTTCCAGCCATTTGGTAGCCCCGATCAATCGATTGGTCAATAAGCCAATATCGAACCTGTTCTGGTAAAGTAAATCCTCTTCCCAGGTTAACAAATCAAATAACAAAGTGCCGATTTTATGCTGGTGCAGGTAACCGGCCATTAACTGGTTGCGCGGACTCATTCGGCTGCTGCCACTCCCATGCGAAAATATAACCACCCCTCCTGCCTGCTCCGGAATCATTAATTCACCCTCTACTACCACATCCTGTATGGGAATACTTACAATTTTGTTGAACTTCCAATTCATCTTTAAATGAATTTAAACAAAATCCGAAAAACCTTGACGCTTCTCAAAAAAAGCCTTGACTGTGCTCATTGGCAGTGGGTAATAAAAGGAGTTGATTTGATTTATGCGACGCCATCATACAACACCCCCTGATATCAATGAAACAGAGTTGATAAGCCTTATTAAACAATGGGCTTATCCTCTAAATAGTAAAGCCGATTTGCAGCCATTGTTTGACAGAATTGGGGATTGCAGAATTGTCATGCTTGGAGAAGCAAGCCACGGAACCCATGAGTTCTACACCTGGCGTGCACATATTACCAGGCGGTTAATTCAGGAAAAGGGTTTTCAGTTTATTGCAGTAGAGGGCGACTGGCCGGATTGCTTCCGGCTCAATCGGTTTATAAAAGGATTGGATGAAAAGGACAAAAGCGCATTTAAAGTATTGCAGGCTTTTAACCGATGGCCAACCTGGATGTGGGCCAACTGGGAGATGGTTGCCTTGGCCGACTGGCTATATGAGTTTAATAAGAGTAAACCACTCAATAAGCGGGCAGGATTTTACGGATTAGATGTATATAGTTTATGGGAAAGTGTGGAAAGTATTATCCGATACCTGGAAAAAACCGACCCGGGTGCTTTAACAACTGCATTGGAGGCTTTCCGTTGTTTTGAACCTTATCAGAAAGAAGAAGGTCGCGGTTATGCAAGAGCGTCTCAATTTGTACCTGAATTATGTCAGCAGGAAGTGGTTGAGTTACTGAAAGAAATTCAGTCTAAATCCGTCCTTTATAATTCCGACCCTGAGAATGTTTTCAGTGTGGAACAGAATGCACGGATCGCTGTTAATGCGGAAAAATATTACCGCGCCATGATAAAAGGGGGACCGCATAGCTGGAATCTGCGCGACCGGCATATGGCAGATACCCTGGATGATTTATTGGAATACCATGGAAAAGATGCCAAAGTAATTGTATGGGCCCATAATACCCATATCGGAGACGCAAGAGCTACAGATATGGCAGCTGATGGCATGCTCAATTTGGGAGAACTGGCCAGGATTAAATACGGAGAGCCCAATGTAGTACTGGTGGGATTTGGTTCCTACAAAGGATCTGTTATGGCAGGCAAAAACTGGGGCGCTCCCATGCAAGCATTGAAGTTACCGGATGCTGCAAGTGGAAGCTGGGAAGACCTGCTGCATAAGGCAGGCCATCAAAATCAACTCTTACTAATGGAGGATTTGATATCCAATGATACACTGCTTGAGCATCCCATTGGACATCGTGCCGTTGGTGTTGTGTACAATCCGCAATACGAAGTATATGGCAATTATGTTCCCAGCATATTACCACTTCGATACGATGCATTTATTCACCTGGATGAAACCAGGGCGCTCCATCCACTCCATGTTGATGCTGCAGCAGCTCAAATGCCGGAAACTTATCCGTTTGGGGTGTAGCAAGCAGTAGTACAACCATTTTAATAAAGCAGATGTGCTGCCATGATCTGCTTCCATTCCACACATACATCTAAAGGAGGCAACTGATCTGAGGTGATTGTAGAGAAGGCCTCAGGTATTCCCAATAATTTATCCAAATGCCCGGTACCGTCAGGATTGGCTGCCGTATAATACCTGCGCTCCAAAACCTGATCAGGATATAAATCCATCAGCAGCCGAATTAACTCAATACCCATGTGTACCGGACGAAAATGAATTTCATCAGTAACACGGAATTGAAGTCCCTGACATGTTTCCTCCTGGTAAATACTGCTATCGGGAATATAACGGATAGGTTGACACACTACACCTGGAAGGTTCAATGCAGTAAACGCATTGGCCAGTACTTCACCATTAATCCATGGCGCACCACAACAGGTAAAGGGGCGATCCGTGCCTCTGCCTTCATTTATGAATATGCCTTCCAGCAGACCGGTGCCAGGATACAAGAGGGCCGTTTCAAGATCCCGGATGGCGGGAGAAGTGGGAATAAATGTCCAGCCGGATGAAGTAGTAGTAGTCAACCGGTTCCAATTCTTTACAGGGATCACCTTTACATTCAGTTCAGGCAAACGGGTTGCAGCAAAATACCTGGCCAGTTCTCCAAGTGTGCAGGAATGCCGAAGCGGAATGGACCAACGACCAATAAAAGAAGAACAATGATCTTCGTCTAACATGGGGCCCTCTGTCCTGCCAAGATCACCACCCAGTGGATTAGGCCGGTCCAAAACATACAATGGCTTTTGCAAACTGGCACAACGCTCCATCACATAGGTCAGGGTCCACAAATACGTATAAAACCGACATCCCACATCCGGAATATCAAAAAGCACGGCGTCAAGATCCACCAGGTCTTCCGGGTCAGGCGCCATTTTATCTCCATATAAGCTTATAACTGGCAAACCGGTTAAAGCATCCATACCATCCATTTGCCGGGCACCATCTGCACCTGTTGCCCGCAGTCCATGTTCCGGAGCAAACAAACGAATAAGATTGAATCCTGCATCCAGTAAAGCCTGTCTGCTTCGTATACCTGTAGACGTTAGCGCCACTTCATTGGTTACTAGTCCCCACCTTTTAGCCTGCTGGTGTTCAAAACCGGCTATAAACCGGTCGATTCCCATTTGTACCATAATTTAGCTTGCACCCCAATTTAAGGATTTAGACTTTTCCTCTATTTTCTTATTTTACATGTACTACCTTAAATTTTGATCCATGAAAAAAAACAATCATTCGGACAAGACACTCTCCAACAAAGAAAAACAACAATTGCTTGCTACCTTAAAGTCAAGGTTTGAAAAAAATCCAGGCCGCCATAAAGAACTGGATTGGAATAAGATTGAAAAAAAACTGGAGACAAAGCCAGAAAAATTATGGTCGCTACAGCAAATGGAGGCTTCCGAAGGTGAACCCGATGTGATAGGCTATGATAAACAAACAGACAGCTACTGGTTTGTGGACTGTTCGCCTGAGAGTCCGGCCGGCAGAAGAAGTTGCTGTTATGATCCCGAAGCACTGGAATCAAGGAAAGCAAACAAACCTGCAGACAGCGCCCTCAATATTGCAGCAGAAATGGGTATTGAGCTGTTAACCGAAGAGGAATACCATTTACTGCAGCAAACCGGCAGCTATGATCTCAAAACATCCAGCTGGTTACTAACTCCTGCGACTATACGAAAATTAGGTGGCGCCATTTTTGGGGACAAACGATTTGGACGTGTTTTCATATACCACAATGGCGCGGAATCTTACTATGCAGCAAGAGGATTTCGGGGTTTATTGAAAGTTTGAGCTACGGCTTCTCACGGTATTCCAAAATATCAGCCGGCTGACATTCCAATGCCTTGCATATGGCATCCAACGTGCTAAAACGAATAGCTTTTGCTTTTCCCGTTTTAAGAATGGAAAGATTAGATAAAGTAAGTCCCACTTTTTCAGATAATTCATTCAGCGACATTTTTCGCTTGGCCATCATAACATCCAGGTTTACAATAATTGCCATGGCTTAAACAGTTAGATCATTTTCAGTTTGTATTTCTATGCCTCTCTTAAATATCAATGCAATTACGAAAAGCACCATTCCCATAAAAAGCCATACATCTGCACCTGCAAGTCCCATGTATTGGATTTCCGGCATGCTTGTCCCCTGCAGTTCCAGCCAATCCGTATAGCGTGTTCCCCAATTGGCAAAGAGTCCAATGCCAAAAGACACATATGACATGTTGAAAATAGACCGGCCGATTACCGGTTTAAATGGTTCTGAGAGATCCAGTTTTTGATCGTGCAATACTTTTATTATGATGTAAAAAAGCACTGCTTTCAGAATAGCAACAATTGTCATCAGAGTGGTAATGGTTAAGAACTGTCCTTTGTCGGATCGAAACAAAGCCGACAAATCAACATTGGACCAATACATTCTGGCTTCGTTTTGATTGAAGAAAAATGTATAAATGGTATTAAATAAAAATCCCCCTGCTTCTATACAAACACCTACAAAAATGATCCAGGAGATAACCTGGATAACCACGAGTAACTGCTTGGTACTAAATTTCATATTGGCTGGTCTTTATTGGTTTTACAACACAAATATAGAAATATTTATTGTTTTTCAATAAATATTTAGTTTTTATGGAAAAATATTTCTTGTTGTATGTCCAATCTTATTACCGACTACTAATCTTATACTCACCGATTTCCGCACCCGTATCTCCCAACATTTTCACTGCTAACTGGTTTGCATCAGCACTTACTTTAATCAGGGTTCTTTTCCCTTCTTTCGGTCCGCCGCCAATGATAATGGGATAGGAATGCTCACCTTTCACCGGTGGGTGGATACCGTGTTTGTGCGTATGTCCGGCTATTACGAGGTCCACTCGATACCGGTCAAACAAGGGCGAGAACAATTTTCTGCAATGCAGCGTGCCGTGCCAATCACCCGAGTAAAAGGGCGGTATATGCATCATCACCACCCGAAAGCGCGCCTTCCTGGCTACTTTTAGCTGTAATTGTTTTTCGAGCCATATTGCCTGCTGCATCCGGTATTGATCAAAATCCACAATACCTGCATATACTGGCTCCGTATCAGGTTTATCTTCTCCGGTATCCAGTGCTACCGCAAATACCGGCCCTGTTTTAAAACTGAAATACTGGCCGCCCGGGTTGGTAAAATAATCTTTCAATTGCCGAGCAAATTTACCGCGCGTTTCATGGTTTCCGCGAACAAACAGAAAGGGCTTTTTTCTGGCAAATGATTCCGTACATGGATGAATCAGATGATCGATCAGTTGTTGTTCATCTGTCTGGTAATCGAACATATCGCCATTTAGAAAAACAAAATCATACGGAGCATCTCCATTGTGCCGGATCAATTCGCCAAAAGAATGCGGCCGGTCGTGAATATCATTCAGTACCAGCCAGTTGGTTTGAATGGCTTGCGGATCAACTGTTTGCAGCGTATATACGGCACTGTGAGCTGTTTCTCCGTAAATCAGTTTGTAGGGTTGAAAGTCCAGAATTTCCTTTGATCCGATTCTGTAATAATACTGCCTGCCAGGTTCCAGTCCGTTCACTACTACCTCATGAATCCTTGTATGAGCATTTACCAGTCCATCAGTTACAGCATGAGCTTTTTTACCAAGCGCTTCTGTTTCGCCATACTCAACCCACCCGTAGGAATTACTACTGGTAATCCATCGGATGCTCATACTGGTTGGGCTTACTGCCTGCAAATAAGGTCCGGTTACAATTGAAACGGATGCATTGCGCAAGGGAGCGGATAATCCTCTTAGAGGCGACAAACTAATTGCGCTTAAAGCACTGAGCTGCGCAAGGGCAGTAAAAAAACCGCGCCGATTACTGGTTGAAAAATCAGACATGTTTAGTAGCTTGGGTGTATAAATATAATACCATGAACTCCACTACGCGCAGAAATGCCATCAAAACCCTGGTTACTGGCAGTGGATTACTGCTGTTTTCTCCTACCAGCTTACTGGCAGCTACCGGTAAAAAGAAGGATCGATTGGGGGTTGCATTAGTCGGACTTGGTTATTACAGTACAGATTTGCTGGCACCCGCGCTTCAGCAAACCCGGCATTGTTACCTGGCAGGAATTGTTACCGGAACACCATCGAAGGCTACAGCCTGGCAGAAAAAATACAATATCCCGGATAAAAATATTTACAACTACAGCAATTTTGATCAGATCGCCAATAACCCCGATATAGATGTAGTGTATGTAGTCTTACCTCCCTCAATGCATAAGGAATATACCATCCATGCTGCAAATGCCGGCAAACATGTATGGTGCGAAAAACCAATGGCGATGACAGAACAGGAATGCCGGGAAATGATTACAGCCTGCAGTGCTAATAAAAAAACCCTATCCATCGGATATCGCTTACAACACGAACCGAATACCAAAGCCTGGCTTAAGCTGATCAAAGAGCAGGCGCTCGGTAAAGTGAAATCACTCAACTGCGCAGCCGGCTATCGCGATAACCGAACGGATCATTGGAAACAGAAAAAAGAAATGGGCGGAGGGGTGCTTTATGATATGGGTGTTTACTCCATACAGGGCGCAAGACTTGGTACCGGTATGGAACCAATCAGTATACTATCCGCCACCACATCTACTACCAGGCCCGAGATTTACAAAAACGGACTGGATGAAACTACCGTAGCAAAACTGGAATTTCCGGGTGGTGTGATTGCTGATATCAAAACAAGTTTCGGTGAAAACATCAACTTCCTGGATATCCGCTGCGAAAAAGGAGAAATCAAAGTAAATCCGTATCAGGCTTACAATGGACAAACTGTAACAAGTCCGTTAGGAAAAATTCAGCACTCCTATTCGGTACCCATGCAACAGACCATGCAAATGGATGCCGATGCACTTGCTATCCTGAATAACCAGGCGCTGTCAGTGCCGGGAGAAGAAGGACTTCGGGATATCCGGATCGTGGAAGCTATCTATCGTGCTGCGTCGACAGGAAAATCAATTCGTCTGTAATTCACAAAATTGAGTAATCCAGCAGCATGAGGATTTCCTACATTACGACCTATGATGCCCGTGATGTCAACAACTGGTCGGGACTCGGTTATTATATTTCAAAAGCATTAACCGATCAGGGTAATACACTTGATTATATCGGCAACCTTGACCGTAAACTGGCAGCATCAACCCTTCTGAACGCCTTTTATTACAGGAAACTGTTGAAGAAGGGATATCCATTGGATCGGGACCTTGCGGTGGTAAAAGCATATGCAGACCAGATCAGGAAGAGAATCAATACAGACACTGATGTTTTGTTTTCACCGGGTAGTATCCCGATGGCACTACTGGAACATTCGAAACCAAGAGTATTTTATACCGACTCCACGTTTGCCGGGATCCTGGGTTTTTATAAAGATTTCTCCAACCTATCCGCTAAATCCATCCGCGACGGCAATTACCTGGAACAAAAAGCATTGGACACAGCATCTCTTGCTATTTACAGTTCCGAATGGGCTGCTGCATCGGCAATCAAAGATTACCATACCGATCCCGCAAAAGTAAAAGTGGTACCATTTGGTGCCAATCTCGAAGGAGCACCTCCTTATGAAGAGATTCGGTCCATTATTCGCAAAAGACCTGAAACAGAATGCAACCTGCTTTTTCTTGGAGTGGATTGGGAAAGAAAAGGAGGAAACCTTGCACTTGAAATTGCTGCTGACTTAAATAAACGCGGATTAAAAACCACGCTTCACATCGTTGGAATTGATAAATATCCTTTCCATACACAACAACCGTATGTTCGGTTACATGGGCGGATAAGTAAAAACACAGCAGCAGGCAATAAAAAAATTCGTGAATTATTAGAGAACAGCCATTTTCTGGTATTACCTACGATTGCTGATTGCACCCCAATCGTTTTTTCGGAAGCCAATTCTTTTGGATTACCCTGCATCAGTACAACTGTTGGAGGAATTCCAACCATCATTAAAAATGGACAGAATGGCCAACTTTTTACTCTGACAGATACACCGGGCAGGTATGCAGACTATATCGAATCATTACTTGCGAACGATTCGCAATACGAAGAATTATGCCTGGCATCCTACCATGAATTTGAATCAAGATTAAACTGGAATACTGCAGCAAAGACAATTACTCAATTTCTCAGGCAACTCTAATAATTTTCTAATAACGAAAATGTCAAACTAATTCTTTGTTATCACTTTGATTTCTGACCTTTAATTATTATTCTTGCACCGACCCTGAATGGAACGCTCCGTTCCATATATTCCTATCGGAACCCTGCCAAAATCCTCAGCAAAGCCCCTAAACCATTGTTAATCAGCTTATTGAATCAATTAATGCAGCCACAAAGCAGTATTGTATAAAAATGCATTTGTGACTGAGGTGGCGAAGCTATTTCTGAAATTAAAATGTAATTTTGCCAACTGTTAATCCGATTCCTACCTCCGTTTGGGCTGATAAACCACTGTGTTTTTATAATACCTAATCATTAACCCATGTACGAAAACGAAGAAGGATTCGGGATCAAGGTGAATCTCATAAAATTCCTGCGCAACTGGCCTGTTTTTCTAATCTCTTTATTGATTACGTTAAGTGGTGGGTTTTTATTTCTAAAACTTGTTCCAAAAAAATACCAGACTACAGCCGCTATATTAATTAAGGATCAGAAAAAAGGGACAGAAGATGCCCAGATGGTCCAGTCACTAAATCAACTTGCCGCCAATAAAATAGTAGAAAATGAAATTGAGGTATTACGATCGAAAGAATTACTTCTTTCAGTAATCAATGAACTTAAACTATATACCACAATTGAAGCTACTGAATACTTTATTGGGCGGGAAATATATGAGAACCCTCCATTTGTAGTTGAAGTCAAATCTCCGGATTCCATACAGAAATGTGATCCGGTAAATATAACCAGTACAGGCGCAGACGATAGCTTCACTATCGGAACATCAACTTATAAGCTGAACGAATGGATTAAATCTTCTTGCGGTGTATTTCGTGTTACCCATATTGACAGAAGTAAAATTCAGCAAGGCAAAGAATATCGTATACGGTTTAAACACCCAAAACTTGTAGCAGAGGAATTGTCTAAGGAATTGGGAATTTATACAGCAAACAAACTGGCCTCAGTAATAAATCTGAGCCTGCATGATGCATCACCCAAAAAAGCTGAAGACATTCTGAATCAGCTGTTAAAAGAATACAATTCCATTGCCTTTAAGGAAAAAAATCAACTGGCAAACAACACACTTGAAATCGTTAATGAACGGCTGTCTATAGCGTCAAAAGACCTCGACTCTATAGAGTTGAGTCTGCAATCCTACAAGTCGCAGGCTGGGGCCATGGATGTTAGTTCACAAAGCAAATTATTGCTGGAAAATATCACTGACAATGACCAGAAAGTAGCAGATCTGCAAAGAAAGCTTCGTTCGCTACGTTCACTGCAGGCAGACCTGAATAACTCAAATGGTCAATTAATGCAGGCTCCTTCTGCAATTGATGTAGATGACAAATTATTGGTGGACCTGATCAAACAGCTGTATGAATTAGAGATCAAATACGAATCGCTTCAAAAAACAACCGCTCAGAATAGTCCGATCATGATTGCGATACAGGACAATATCAACAAATTGCGTCCTGTCATTTCCAACAATATTGCCAACCAGATCAGGTCACTGGAACAAAATGAACGAAGTCTGCTTGCCGCAAACAGCCGGTATTCATCTAATCTTAATGTAATGCCGGTTAAAGAAAGAGAAATCGTTGAAATATCCCGGGAACAAAGCAAGAAAACAGATCTCTACAATTACCTGCTTCAAAAGAAAGAAGAAGCCGAATTATCCATTTCATCAGCAGTGCCGGATAATCGCATCATTGACAGTGCAGTAAGTACAGTAAAACCGGTAAAACCAAAATCCATCCTGGTAATGGGTGCGGCTCTGGCAGCAGGATTGCTGATTGCTGCATCAATCGTCTTACTTAAAGAAGCAGTTAAATCAACACTCAGTGAGCCTGCACAGGTTGAGCTTGTAGCAGGAAAACCTGTAATAGCAGAAATCGTTCATCACAAAGGTCCGGAGCAATTAGTAGCACAAACGGGAGCCAGAACAGAAATTGCCGAACAATTCCGTCACCTTAGAAGCAGTTTACCTTACCTGGGTGTTCAGGCATCCAACAACCGGCTACTGGTTACTTCCTCTATTGCACGGGAAGGAAAAAGTTTTATCTCTCTGAATCTTGCAGCAAGTGTAGCAGCAACTGGAAAAAAAGTTGCCCTGGTTGAATTTGACCTGATCAATCCAACGATCACTAAAAAACTGGAACTCCGGTTTGAAAAAGGCATTACCGATTATCTACTAAATAATGAGCCTCTGGAAAATTTAAGCATGCCTGTTCCGGATTATGCCAACCTCTATGTAGTACCAGCCGGACAGCCAATTGAAATGTCTTCCGATTTGCTTAACCACAAAAAAATTGAAGCACTTATTCAGCATCTGGGCAGCGCATTTGATCTGGTTGTAATTGATTCAGCACCAATCGGACTGATTAGTGATGCATTTTCATTAAGCAGTTTTTGTTCGGCCACTCTTTTTGTAGTCAGAAAAGATGTAACTCCATTGAAACTGGTAAAGAAGTTGAAACGGGAAGGAATTTTGAATCGTTTAAACAACGTATCCGTTGTATACAATGGAAGCAGGACCAGAAATGTTTACCTGAAAGATTACTACGCTGAATACCGTAAGGAAAAATGATCGGTAAAAACTGGATTAGAAAGCTACCCTTTCTATTGAACAAGGACGATGAACGATCTCTTCGTGTCAATAGCAGCATACTATACTCACTCCTGATAAAAGGTGCGAGTATCATTATCAATTTTATTTTGGTACCTGTCAGTCTTGATTTTACCAATACAGAAGACTATGGCATTTGGCTAACAATCAGTTCATTGATCACCATGGCCAGTTTCTTTGATCTTGGAATTGGAAACGGACTACGAAATAAACTGACGGAAGCGCTCGCAAAAGGAGAACTGATAACGAGCAGAAGATTAATTGGTACTGTTTATCTATTTACAGGAATAATTTCACTTCTGCTAACGGGCATCTGGCTGTTATTAAACAGCGTTATTGATTGGGTAGGAATATTAGGCCTGGATTCAAACCGTAGTTCAGAATTTCAATCCTTGTTTCATATAATAATCATCACTTTTTGTATTCAGTTTACAGCTCAACTCATCAATACGATTTATTACGCCCTTCAGAAACCCGCTATGGTTGGTTTGTCCTTTTTACTCGGAAGCGCTCTGTCATTACTTGTGATGCTTGCGCTGAGCGTGGCAGGTATTAAAGGCTTGTTCTGGATGGGACTTGCATTTGTAGGCGGAACTATCCTTTCGCTTCTGTTGCTTACTGCCAAATTATTTTTGATGGACCGTCCGGATCTGAAGCCTGTATTTACTGATATCCGGCGACAGGAAGTCAGGGATTTGTTTGCTCTTGGAGGTAAATTTTTTCTGCTCCAGGTAGTTTCGATTTTTCAGTTTCAGATTGCCAATGTGCTGATCAGCCGCTACCTGAATTCGGTAGATGTAGTTGAATACAATGTAGCCTATAAACTTTTTAGTGTAGTAACAATGGCATTCAGCATTTTAATAACACCAATCTGGAGTGCAGCCAGTGAAGCCATCGCCAAAAAAGATTATGAATGGATTCGTTCCACAGCTGCTGCACTTCAAAAAAACTGGTTATTATCCATGCTGGGACTGGTGGTTCTCGTATTGATTTCACCCAATCTATTTTATTGGTGGTTGGGAACCAGTGTAGAGGTTCGCTGGGTTACCAGCATCAGTATTGCCATTTATGTTGGACTTTATACGTACAGTATGATTTATGTATATTTTCTGAATGGAATGGGATTGCTGAATGTTCAATTTTACATAGCGATTGCATTACTGATACTGTTTTTTCCGGCTGCCTATTTTTTCATTGAAATACTGAATCTCGGGATAGCGGGAGTAAGCCTCGCTTTGATATTCGCCAATGTAAATGGCTTTATTGCGGCACCTATCCAGTTCAAATCGTTTCTTAGATCCAAAATTGCAGATAGTACCTTATGAATTTACCTGCTGCAGTCCAAAATTATAAAATCAGAGAAATCCACCTGTATTCCGGAATAACCATTTCCAGTTTTTTTTATGCCTGTTTTATTATTTCAAACCAATTTTATTATCGTGTAGGTTCAATTCTGTTTGCGGCTATTTTCCTGTTAACACTTGGACTCTTTATACTGGAAAGAAGGAAAACATTTTTTAAACCGAATGGTGTTCAGGCACGTATCTGGTTTTTTTTGTTCACCTTTCTAACGATAATCCCATTGGCCTATTCTATTCAAGGGAACCTCAAAGATCTTTTGACGCTCAGTTTTCATCCGTATGCATTTCTGGCTTTTTTCATTTCTATAATGGCGCTAACCGTTCACCCGGGTACACAAAAAGAATTACTTGGCTTTGCCAGGATTGTCAATACACTGCTTCCATTGGCTATTATAGCTGATCTAACAATTTTGAAGCAGCCGGCAGGAATCAATGAATTGCATTTCTTTTTGTTTGTAGAGTTGTTATTGTTTGACCAGCTGAAGACAGGAAGAAAACTTTACATTTTAATACTGACGTTAGCCTTGATTATAATACAGATCCTGTTTGATAACAGAATGGTTGCTATCCGGCTCCTTGTTGTTAGCTTAGGCTTACTGACATTCCTGTTAATTCCGTTTCTAAAAAACCGGTTACTCAGGTTTACAGTATTATCCGGATCAATTGTATTCATATACCTGTTAAGTTTTCATTTTGAAGGCACTTTTCAGTTTTTTACTACTTACCTGGAAAAACTCTCAATTGACACAACGGATACCAGAACTTTTTTATATACAGAGTTTTTTGATGATTTTAAAGGACTCCAGTGGTTTGGCGGAAAAGGTTATATGGGGTCCTATTTTAGTCAATGGTTTTATGAATGGCAGGGTGACGACGGAGATCATTTTCAACGCTTTTCCATAGAAATTGGTGCATTGGAAATCCTGCTGAAAGGAGGGCTGCTCCTGCTCATTCCATTTTATGCATTAATGATTGGATGCTTATACCTTGGGTTTGTACAAGCTCCTGTCCGATCCATGGCATTTCGTTTTGCTTTCTTTTTATTGGTACAATTTATAATAACCGGGATTGAAAACAGACCTGCGTTCACAATAAACTATCTATTAATCTGGCTTAGTATGGGAATCATTTTGGTTGAAACCAGGTACAAACCTAAACTGCAGGAGCATGTTGGTAATCTGTGATATCAACATTTATAAACAAGGTCACTATATTGGTTACAATCAATATTTACTTGACCATGCTGATAGAATCAAAGAGGTCAGTGGCATTAAGGAATGCCTGTTTCTGTTTAATGAAGAAGGAAAAGAATATCTAACCACACAACCAGGTGTCAATGTTGATTATATTTCATTTCCGCCACAATGGCGATCCTCTGCATGGGGAAGATGGAAAATCTGGCGCAGGATACTCTCAAAATTAAGCAGAATCCCTGTTGATCAAATGTATTTCATGGATTTTGACAAGTTCCAGTTACCTGTTGGACTCAGCAGAACACCGTTCAGAATAAGTGGGATTTATTTTAGACCACACCATCGAATTTCAATTTACTCAGACTCAGGAAAACAAATTCTGACAACGAAGATTAAACGATTCAAAAAAATTCTTGCAGAAAAATTACTTCTTAACAATACCGCATTAGACAAAGTTTTCATTCTGAATGATTCCGAAGGAGTATCATTCCTGAATTCTTACCATGAAAGGACTGTTTTCAAATACCTGCCGGACCCAATTTTTGATTATCCCTTCGAAGCAACGCAGTTTCAACGAAGCACAGAAGAATTACGTTTTTTACTGTTTGGCGCTTTAACTGAACGAAAAAATATCAGCCTGGTATTGGAAGCTTTTGGTCTTGCTAAATTCCAGAAAAAGGCCGTTTTACACCTCGTTGGAAAAACCGAATCGGAAGCATATCTGAACACTTTAAAAAAACTGGCAACTGACCATATAACAGGGCAGGAACATAAAAAAAACATTCTGTTTAATACCCATTTTGTTTCAGACGAAGAAATGGAAAAATACCACGCTCAAACAGATATTTCCATATTGGTTTACCGGAATTTTTATGGATCAAGTGGCCTGATCGGCCGGGCAGCTAAACACAGGCAGTATGTATTGGCTCCTTCTGTAGGATTACTGGCTTCAATAACTCAGCAATATAATCTTGGTCTGACAGTAGACCCCCTGGATGTAAGAGCAGTGGCCGAAGCAATGGAGCATGCAGAACGCGAAATTAATTCACACAATTATGAGGGTGCTGATCGCTTCTACAGAGAACACCATCCCTCTGAATTTCTAAGCACACTTTTTTCTTCTGATTTGCAGTAATGAAACAAAGACAGCATTTTTTAGGATTGGAAGTAGATACTGGACCTTATCCCTCCTTTATTCATGAAATAGGCAAACTTGCAAAGGAGAAAGGTTCAGCCTATGTATGTGTTGCCAATGTGCATATGCTGGTAGAAGCATACCAGGAAGAAGAGTTTGCAAAGGTTGTAAATGCTGCTGACATTGTAACGCCTGACGGTATGCCGATTTGCCTGGGTTTGGAACATTTTTATGGCATCAAACAGGATCGGGTGGCCGGCATGAATCTACTTCCAGATCTGCTCACCAATGCAGCAACCAAAAAAATTCCGGTTTATATTTATGGAGGTGATCCAAAATTGAAACCACTTTTTGATACATATGCACAAACACATTTACCTGGATTAGATCTGCGTGGCTTTTATTGCCCTCCTTTTCGCCCTCTTTCTGAAACGGAGGAAAATCAGGTTATTAAACAAATTAATGACTCAGGTGCACAACTCATACTGGTGTCACTTGGTTGTCCCAAACAGGAAAAATGGATGGCTGCCATGAAAGGAAGAATCAATGGTTGCATGGTAGGTATCGGTGGAGCGATGCCGGTTATGCTTGGAATCAAAAAAAGAGCACCGGTTTGGATGCAAAAAGCCAGCCTGGAATGGTTATATCGGTTAATCCAGGAACCAGCCAGACTCCATAAACGATACCTGGTAACCAATACCATATTTGTTTATTTGTACATCAAGGAATTCTTCAATATCCGTCTCAAAAAAAAATGAAAATCCTGGTTATTCATACCCGTTATCTTGAAAAAGGTGGTGAAGACAGTCTTGTTGACCTGGAAATTGGTCTATTAAAACAGGAACATGAAGTTGAATTGCTGGAGTTTCAAAATAAGAGCGGCTGGCGTGGCCTAATTCAATTTCTTATATCCATCTGGAACACGGGAGCAGGTAATAAGGTCCGGAAAAAAATACTTGATTTCAGGCCGGATCTCGTGCATGTACATAATTGGCATTTTGCAGCAGGGCCTGTTGTTTTTCATGCCGCCGCTAAAGCAGGTGTACCAATTGTAGCAACCTTACATAACTATCGCATTCTATGTCCTTCAGCAACCCTTTTTCACAATGAAACATTGTTTTATGAAAGTCTGACGAATGGATTTCCCTGGAAAGCTGTTCGAAAAAAAATCTATCGCAACAGTATACTGCTCAGTTTCTGGCTTTCGCTGATTTTGTATTTCCATAGAACAATCGGAACCTGGAACCTCGTTCATTCTTACATGGTACCATCCGCATCGATGATCCCCTTCTTTGAACAAGCTTCCTGGAAATTTCCCATTAACAGGGTATCCGTTAAACCGAATTTCACAGAACCCGCATCAACATCTACTAAAGAGAAAACTAATTTTTTATATGTTGGTCGATTGTCTGCAGAAAAGGGGATCCGCAGCTTACTGGATGCATTTATAACGGCAAAACAGCCTCTACTTATTGCGGGAGATGGACCATTAAAAACATTGGTTACAGACGCAGTCACTAAATACAACTGGATACGGTATGCCGGTTCACTTAATAAAGAGATGGTATATGATGAGTTATCAGCAGCTTCTGCACTGATCGTACCCTCCATCTGGCAGGAACCTTTTGGAATGGTAATTATTGAATCATTTGCTCATGGCACTCCTGTAATTGCTGCCAATATCGGTGCGCCTGCTTATCTCATCCAGCACATGATTAATGGATTGCTTTTTGAGCCCGGAAATGCAGCATCACTAGCAGAAGCAGTTCGGATATGGAACAAGCTCTCAATTTCAGAAAAGAACCAGATGAGTGCCAATGCACTAAGAACTTACAAGGAACACTATACACCCCAAAAAAACCTTCAGGAACTTACCAGAATATACCAATCTTGTATGTAAATTACGGGATACAACCATCGACAGTACCCGATTGACATATTATGATTTTAGAAAAAAAACGATGGCAGTTCATTCCGATTCGTGAACACTGGTTTGATTTTACTTATCACTGGTCTGATTTACTGTGCATGGCTGTATACTTCAGAATACCTGAAACAGACAAAAAGCCCTTTGGTATGATTGAATTCACCGGCAGATCTGTGCAGGTGAATCTCCGGCAGGATAAAACTGAAATCTGGAAGGGGTTCAGCAAACAAACCAAAAACTATATTCGTCAGGCTGAAAAGAAAGCCTTGCCGGTCCGGTTTGATCAAGACCTGGCTGGTTTTGTAACCTATTTCAACAAATTCGCACTATTCAAAAAGATACCATCACTCTCCATTAAGGATTTTTCTGAACTGCATACCAACTTTCTTGTTTCCAAGGTTTATTTGGAGGCTGAAATTGTAGCCATGCATTTATATTTACTGCATGCACCGAGCGGACAAGTACAGTTATTCAGATCCGCATCCGGCAGGTATTTTTTGCCTCACCTTGATAAAAATGATATTGGTGCAGCCAATAAATTCATGCACTTTAAAGCTATGGATTACTTTAAAGAGCAAGGCTTCACAAACTATGATTTTGGAGGATTTTCACAACCAACAGACCCTGATTATAAAAAATTCAAAGGAGTAAATCAGTTCAAAAAAAATTTCGGCGGAGAAGAATTCATCTTTCGTAACATCGCCAGCCCTGCTTATTATGCAATCAAAAAATTAACCGATCTGCTGGCATCGGTCAGATAACTTTTATGTTCAGAATCATTGCTGCTCTAATTCGTCGTGTTAACACCCTTCTGCTAAGGTTAAGAGGTGTAAAAATGGGAAAAGGCGCATTGGTAGGCCGTTTGGTAAATATCCCGCGCAACACTGGCAGCATTTCCATTGGTGCGAATACCTATATAGACGACTATGGGGCATTACTTTCTTATACTGTGCAGGGAAGAGAAGGGAAAATTTCAGTCGGTGCGAATTTGTATGCCAATCGGTACCTGATCCTTGACTGCATTGAATCCATTACGATTGGAGATGGCTCCAGGATTGGCCCCTTTGTTTTCATAACCGATCATAACTACAATACCTCTGTACCTGGCAATCTCAATGAAAACGACCTGGTTTCACGTCCGGTCCATATTGGCAGAAATGTCTGGATCGGTGCACATGCTGTAATTCTGATGGGTGTTACAATTGGTGATAATGCCATCATTGCAGCTGGTGCTGTTGTTACCCATGATATTCCTGCTGGCAGTACAGTCAAGGGAATTCCAGCGAAACCCTGATATCGCCGAAAATCAAAAAATCTTTATTAATTTTCAATTATGTGGACCTGGATTCTTCTTACAATTGGATTATTTCTTGGGTTTATTTCCATCCTGGTGATAAGCATTTACCAAAAGAAAAAGAGCCTTGCTTTGTTCTCGCTTATTCCACTGGGGCTATCCTTTATCACGGGAAGTATCAGCTTATATCATATTCTTACCAAAACCTACCACAAAGTTGCCGGCAAAGTGGAAAAAGCAATAGAACCCAGACCAGGTGTTACAATCTATACGGATCTTTTTGGCAACAGTAATCAATCCTGCTTAAAGGTCATAAATTCAAAAGATCGCGTAGTGCCAGTGGTGGATTGCTGTATCTGGCTGGAATTTACTACCTGCCCGGAAGAAGCAGCCAGAATTATCGCACAGCATCCTTACCAATCTACCAAACTGAACAAAGAAGGTCTACGGTTTGCAGAACCTGCTGTGGAGGAAAAGCCATCCTGGTTTGCCCCAGTGTCACTCGGTGATTCTGCCCTTGCATTTAAGTTTACCAACCCAAAGGGCAAAACAGAAGAACTCCTGTTTTTATCACCAGACAGCACCCGCGGATATTATTGCAACCTGCGTTTCTAAGCTTTTTCTGTTATTCGTCAAAGATTTCTGACAGTTCGTCAAACGTTCCCATTCACCTCCCCAGGGTCTGTTAGGTTTGTGAAAAGATTTTTTCATGAACCAACCTACCACTCGTCTTGCCTATATCGACTGGCTCCGGGTTCTCGCAATTCTCGGTGTATTACTTTATCACAGTGCTCGTCCCTTTATTCCGGATGATCCCTGGCATATCAATAACCTTGACAAAAGTAATCTCCTCGATGAATTTAATTTCTTCCTAAGCCGGTTCAGAATGCCCCTGCTCTTTTTCCTCTCCGGTGCTGTTACCTGGTATATGGTCAAAAAAAGAACGGCCGGCTCTTTCATCTTACTCCGGCTGAAACGATTGTTCCTCCCATTGGTTGCAGGCATGCTGCTGATCATTCCTCCCCAGGTATATATGGAAAGAAAACACCAGGGTTATACCGGTAGCTTTCTGGATTTTTATAGCCAGCTTTTCTCCTCAGGCCCCTATCCGGAAGGAAATATCAGCTGGCATCACCTTTGGTTTATTGCCTATCTTTTTTTGTACGATGTACTGTTTGCACCTTTTTTTACCTGGTGCAAAACTAGCAGTGCCGATGGCTTCAAACGATTTCTAGTCCGGCTGTCAAAAGGAAAGCGGATTTATTTTCTGATGATCCCTTCCGTACTGATTTACACTGCGGGCATTTTACATTATCCCGAAACAAATGCACTTTTTGATGATCCGGTTTACTTTATTTACTGGTTGCTTTTTGTGCTGGCAGGATTTGTTTGTCTCGTTGAACCAACACTCCTGGATAGCCTGGAACGCAACCGCCGACTTTCCCTAAGTCTTGCCTTTCTGTTATTACTGTTGATTAACTCGCTTCGCTGGAACGATTTCAACTGGTTTGATGGCAGTCATGATACCAATTCACCGTTTACCTGGCTTTACCTGGCCCGACAGCCGGTTCATACCTGGCTCTGGGTATTTGCACTGGTGGGCTATGGCAAAAAATACCTGAACCGATCTCACACTTTTTTGCCCTATATCAACCAGTTTATATATCCCTTCTATATTTTACACCAGACAATTATCGTTATCCTTGCTTACTATGTTGTCCAGACCCCCGATACTGTATTCTTAAAATGGGTATTTCTGACATTGACCACCCTCTTTCTTTGCCTGTTTATTTTTCATCTCTTTATCCGACCTTTCCCTGCAATTGGAATACTTTTCGGCATGAAATCCGATTCAAAAAAACAATCCTGACGCCGTATGCTGCTCATTCAATCCGAAACGTTAAAAAAGGTCGCCAAACAAAAATGGACTCTTCGCAGGATTCTGTTCATCATACTGTACGGATTGATGACCTATGTTTTTGTTCGGTTACTCAACGACGTTATATCTGAAACCAAATTCTGGCTACGCCCCATTCAGACTAATTTGGCAGAGATAGCAGGTTGTGTGCTGATTAGTTTCATTTTTGAATTTGTAACCAATAGTTTTCTTCAGCAACTGGCGGATGACAACAAAAATCAACCAGGCCCATCCGCCTCGCTCAAACAGTTTTTATCACTTGCCGTTTATCTTGAACTGGTAGTAATCTGTTTTGTGTTTCCACTCGCTCAATGGACAGATGATGGTTTGCAATGGTATGATGTAGTCATACTGAGTTTTACCATCGTCAGCTTCTGGTTGTTTTATTTCAGCGTTAAACAGGGGCAACAATACATCCATACTACCTATGAACAGGCTTTACAACTGGAAAGAATTAATAAGGACAAACTGGAAAATGAACTGCAGTTGCTGAAAGCTCAATTTCACCCGCACTTCCTCTTCAACGCATTAAATACCCTTTACTTCCAGATTGATGAACAAAATGCAAGCGCCCGATTTACATTGGAAAAACTGGCTGATTTACTTCGCTATCAATTGTACGACCAGGATGCAAAAGTGCCATTGGAGCGAGAACTTACCCATTTGAAGAATTTCATCGATCTGCAACAACAACGCGCGAACAGTCAGTTGGATCTGGTCATTAACTGGCCTTCATCCACCCATGAGGCACAACTATATCCGCTGCTGCTTTTACCACTCGTAGAAAATGCCTTTAAATACGTCGGAGGCTCCTATAAAATAAAAATTGATATCAAACTGGAAAACGGGCAATTACAATATCAGGTTACCAACTCCCTACCAGCCATTGCTCAACAACACAATAAAGGGGGCATAGGGCTGACAAATCTGCAAAAACGGTTACATTTACTGTACCCAGGCAAACACCGGTTTCAACATCACAAAACGGACAGCCTGTTTCATGCCGAACTTAGTATCGAATTATGAAAATCTCCTGCCTCATAACAGATGATGAGCCTATTGCTAGAGCAGGCCTTCGAAACTATATTGAAAAAATTGATTTCCTGACCCTCATGGCAGAATGTGAAGACGCGGTCAGCCTCAACAACCAGCTTCACCAGTCTCCGATTGACCTGGTATTCCTTGATATAGAAATGCCCTATATCAGCGGGATTGACCTGTTGCAGTCTCTCGCCCACCCACCTAAAGTTATTTTCACAACTGCATATGAACAATATGCCATTAAAGGATATGAACTGGATGTGCTGGATTACCTGTTAAAACCAATTTCATTCGATCGTTTTTTAAAATCCGCCAATAAAGCCCGGGACTATTTTTATAAGAAGGATACATCCGCCGGGACAGATGATTTTTTTATCAAATCAGATGGAAAATACCTAAAACTCCAATGGAATGAGATCCTGCTGCTGGAAGGCATGGAGAATTATATTTGCATTCATACCACTACACAAAAACACCTGGTTCACATGACCATGAAGCAAGTCCTGGAACAGTTGCCTGATCAGTTTATCCAGGTACATAAGTCGAGTATCATTAACATGAATAAAATTTCAGGCATTGAAGGGAATCTGATTCAATTGCAGGATCTGGAAGTGAGCGTTTCAAGATCCCTGAAAGAAAGTGTGCTGGAAAAAATCCTTCACAACAAACTCTTGAAAAAATGAAAGCGACCATACTTTTTACAACACTGATTCTCCTGGCTGCTGGTTGTAAACAAAAGCCTTCTGATCAGCCATCCGGATCCATTGCTGGCAATGAAGGAAAAATTGTCATCTACCAGGTATTCACCCGGCTCTTTGGCAACACCAACTCCACCAATAAACCCTGGGGAACCATTGAAGAAAACGGAGTCGGTAAATTCAATGATTTTACCGACACAGCGCTACAATCCATCCGCAACTTAGGTGTTACCCATATTTGGTATACCGGTGTGCCTCATCATGCAGTAATCCGGGATTATTCCGCGGTTGGCATTTCAGAAGATGATCCGGATGTGGTGAAAGGACGAGCCGGCTCCCCTTATGCAGTGAAAGATTATTATAATGTAAATCCTGACCTGGCGGTTGATCCTGCAAAACGCCTGGATGAGTTCAAAGCACTTATAGACAGAACTCATAAAAACGGATTAAAACTCATCATTGATATTGTTCCCAACCATGTTGCGAGGCACTATGTCTCACTTTCCAAACCTGATAGTGTACGAGATTTTGGAGCGGATGATGACATTTCCAAAGAATATCATCGCGAAAATAATTTTTATTACCTGCCCAATGATAGTTTTCGGGTACCCGTTGCTGTTGGATATAAGCCCCTGGGAGGCGCGTCTCATCCTTTGAGTGATGGTAAATATCACGAACTGCCGGCTAAATGGACCGGCAACGGAAGCCGGCTTGCACAACCGAAACAGGACGACTGGTATGAAACCGTGAAGATTAATTACGGTATTCGTCCGGATGGCAGCAAGGACTTTGACACCCTATCCGCAACGTACGCCAATCTTGGCATTGATGACCACTTCCAATTCTGGCAAAACAAATCCGTCCCCTCTTCCTGGAAAAAATTCCGGGATATTGCTTTGTACTGGCTGAATATGGGTGTAGACGGATTTCGCTTCGATATGGCTGAAATGGTACCGGTTGAGTTCTGGAGTTATATGAATTCTTCCATCAAAACAAGGTATCCGAAAGCACTGCTGCTGGCGGAAGTATATAATCCTGGGCTGTATCGCCCTTATATCCAGTTGGGTAAGATGGATTATCTCTATGATAAAGTTGAATTCTATGATACACTGAAACATATTATTCAGGGACATGGATCTGCTGATAACCTCGCAGCCATTCAAAAAGGCATGGCGGATATCGAACACCATATGCTACACTTCCTGGAAAATCATGATGAACAAAGGATTGCAAGTCCTGCTTTTGCCGGCAACCCCGAAAAAGCCAAACCGGCAATGGTTGTTTCTGCTTTGATATCAACCTCTCCCACCCTTATATATTTTGGCCAGGAACTCGGAGAACCCGGTGCTGAAACAGGTGGATTCGGGCAGTCCACACGCACCAGTATTTTTGATTATGTAGGTGTTCCTCATCACCAACGCTGGATGAACAATGGAAAATTTGATGGTGGACAATCCAGCAAGCAGGAAAGAAATCTACGTAGTTTCTACCAGGAATTGTTGCAGTTTACCATCAGTCAACCTGTTTTAAAAGGTAACTATGCAGCCATTCAATACCATAACAGACAGCATACACCTGGTTACCACGACAAACTTTTTGCATTCAGTAGATGGGATATGGATACCAAATTGGTCGTACTAAGTAATTTCTCCAATCAACCATATGGAGGCAAACTGGTTATTCCTGCCGACCTGGTACAAAAATGGGCGCTTAAAGACGGGACTTACTCCATGAACCAGGTGCTTTTTGGAAAAAATCAAATGTCCCTTACTGTTAGTAAAGGAGAAGGCAGTATCAATGTTCAGGTACCAGCCTTTGAATCACTGGTATTGAGATTGGAAAAATAATCAGTTTCAAACCGGATAGGCCCAGGGCCCCCGATAAGGACGTTGTAAAAGTTTGGCAGCTTCCGGATCATTCAGGATTTGTTCTGTATCCACATTCCATTCGATACTTCTACCTGCCTTGGCTGAAAGTATTCCCAGCAAACTCATATTGGTGGATCGATGTCCGATTTCAATATCGCATACAGGTCGCCGTTTGTTTTCAATAGCTGCAATAAAATCCGCCCATAACTCCTTCACGTTGTGATTATCCACTGTATGAAGCTTCGGTTCTTCATGGATAACCGGCTTGTTTTTATTGGAGGGATAGAAAGTCCATCCGTCCAGCCACCCCAGATGGAGTGTTCCTTCCGTACCATAGAAATAACAGCCAACATTGGTTTTCTCTGCTTCATTAGCTGCATAAAGCCGGTGTTCCCAAACCGCCTGAAAGGATTCAAATTCATAATTGACTACCTGGGTGTCCGGTGCATCCGTTGTATCTTTTCTGATTTGCCTGGAAGCGCTTGAAAAGATCTTACGCGGCCCCTTTTCTTCTGTCCACCAGAGTATCTGGTCCATCCAGTGAATACCCCAATCTCCTAACTGACCGTTGGCATAGTCCATAAATTGCCTGAACCCACGCGGATGTATAGCCGAATTGTACGGCCTGTAAGGTGCTGGTCCGCACCAGAAATCCCAATCCAGTTCGGCAGGTGCTTCTGAATCCGGGATTTTCTCTCCCGGCCCGCCTCCATAATGAACAAAAGCTCTTACCATTCCAATCTTACCAGCTTTTCCGGATCGCAAAAATTCCATGGCAGACATATTATGCGGGGATACCCTTCGATGGGTACCCACCTGAACCACTCTGTTAGCAGTTCTTGCTGCTTTTACCATTGCTTTGCCTTCATTGATGGTATGACCAATTGGTTTCTCTACATACACATGGGCTCCTGATTCAATAGCAGCAATACAGATCAACGGATGCCAGTGATCCGGCGTGGCAACAATTACGATCTCCGGTTTTTCCTTCTTCAGCAATTCACGGTAATCTTTATACGTTTTTGGCTGATCACCATTCAGTTTGTTGATTTCCGCGCCCGCAGCTTTAAGATGCCGGCCATCCACGTCGCAAATTGCCACTACTTTGGAGGAGCCCGCTGCGATTGCTTCCCGCAGGATATTCATGCCCCACCAGCCACAACCGATCAGGGCAGTTTTATATTTTGCATACTGGGTAAGCGGAATAATGCCAGGTAACACCGGTACCAGTAACCCTGTGGAAGAAAGCTTCAGGAATTTTCGACGTTGCATCAGCAGGCTTTTTTAGAAGTTGTATTTTCAGGCTATCAAACACGAATGCCATGCCACTCTTTACAGAATTAAGTTACCGAAAAATTGTTGTGAAAATCCTGACTCCCTTCAGTATTGGATTTATCCTGGCCTGCTCAGGCACACAAACCTATGAACAGATTGGTGCCATTGAAGAACTGGATCCGGCCTTTCGGGACCTGGTAACGAAAGATGCAAAAGTAGAAATCATTGCAGACGGCTTTGAATGGAGTGAAGGCCCCCTTTGGGTAGAATCCGAACAGATGCTGCTATTCTCAGATATTCCTAATAATGCCATTTTCAAATGGACCGAAAAAGGGGGCAAAGAACTTTACCTGAAACCAGCCGGTTACACCGGAGAAACACTCCGTGGTGGTGAACTTGGATCAAATGGATTACTGCTTGATAAAACCGGCCAACTTATTTTATGCCAGCACGGTGATCGCCGGATAGCCCGGATGGATGCGCCGATCAATAAACCCGAACCCAACTTCACCACCCTTGCCCGTGAGTACCAGGGGAGAAAATTTGATAGCCCCAATGATGCGGTATTACATCCCAATGGAGATATCTATTTCACAGACCCACCTTATGGCCTTGAAAAATACATTGATGACAGTACCAAGGCAGCTCCTTACCAGGGTGTCTACCGGGTAGGCACAAACGGAAAGGTGGACCTGCTGGTAGACAGTATCAATCGCCCGAATGGAATCGGTTTAATGCCCGATGGTAAAACCCTGCTCGTTGCCAACTCAGAATCTGAAAAAGCGGTCTGGTATGCGTTCGATCTTGGAACTGGCGATAGCCTGACCAATGCCCGCATCTTCTTTGATGCCAGCAGTTATGCCAAAACGACTCCAGGCGGACCAGATGGTTTTAAAATTGATAAGGCCGGGAATGTGTATGCTACCGGTCCTGGCGGCATCTGGATTTTTAACAAAGACGCCAAACCACTGGGGCGCATTAAATTACCAGTAGCCAGTTCCAACTGTGCTTTATCCGCAGATGAAAAAACACTGTACATTACGGCTGATATGTACGTGTTAAGGGTTAAGCTTCGCTAACACCAACAAACAAATAAAATCATGGCTGAATCAACCACACCTGCACTGGAATGGTGGCAAAGAGGCCCGATAGAGGATATTCATCCCATTTTTCAACCTGCGGCCCATGCCATACTGCAATCGAGAGATGAATTGCAGCAGGCACTTCAAAGCTTTTCCACAGCATTACTTTGGGAACCACTTTATGGTATGGCATCCATTGGTTTTCACCTGCAGCATATTGTTGGAGTACTGGATCGTTTGTATACTTATGCCAAAGACAACAGTCTTTCGGATGAACAACTCAGTTACCTGAAATCGGAGGGTGTTCGAAATGAGCAAATTACCCTGAAGCAGTTACTTCAGGCAGTACATGCTCAGGTAGAAACCTGCCTGCAGGATCTTTCCACCATGGGAGAAGATGCGCCAACAGCAGTGAGATATATTGGCAGAAAAAGAATCCCAACCACCCAACTGGGACTGGTATTTCATGCCGCAGAACACATGATGCGCCACACCGGACAAGCATTGGTAACTGCCCGTGTATTGCGGGAACAAAGCACAACATGACATGAACGAAGCTAAAAACATTCGCTGGGGAATTTTGGGAGCCGGAAAAATAGCCCGGGCCTTCGCTACCGATTTCCAATACCTGAAAGGAGCCGAGCTACTCGCAATTGGATCCCGTGAAGCAGAAAAAGCCCGGGGATTTGCCAATGAATTTGCTATTCCCCAGGCGTTGAATTACGAAGACCTGATCCACCATCCTGATATCGACGCTGTTTATATTGCCACGCCCCACCCTTTTCATTTCAGCCAGGCCAGTGCAGCCTTACAAGCAGGGAAAGCCGTGCTATGCGAAAAGCCAATTTGCGTGAACCAGGGTCAATTAAAGGACCTGATTTCGATTGCGAAGACCACCAATCAATTTCTGATGGAGGCGATGTGGACCTATTTCATTCCCGCACTGGAAACAGCCAGAAACTGGGTTCGCGAAGGACGAATTGGTGACTTAAAATTAATCCAGGCTGATTTCTGCTTTCCTTCTGAACCCACTGTGGAGAGATTGTGGAACCCGGCACTGGCAGGGGGCGCTTTGCTCGATATTGGTATCTACCCTATTGCTTTCGCCAATTATTTTATGGATCGGTTACCGTATAAAATTACAGCCTCTGCTCATCTGGCCGCAAGTGGAGTGGATGAGCGTACCGGTATTCTGCTCGAATTTGGAAGCACCAGCGCCAATCTTTATACTTCTATCGTTTCCAAAGGCACCAATACCGGTTACCTGTTTGGTAGCACAGGCTATATTAAACTACCCAGCTTCTGGCGCTCCACTACCATCGAACGCTATTCCAATGAGGATGAACTACTGGAAACCTGGTCGGATGGCCGTTCGACGAGAGGCTTTCATTTTGAAATGCAGCATGTTACAGATTGCTTACGTAAAGGGCTAACCGAAAGTCCGGTTATGCGTTTCGATCAATCCCTTCGTATCCAGGAAATCATGGACACTGTACGCCGGCAAATCGGGCTGAAGTTCCCTTTTGAATAAGCTTATTTCACCAGGATCTCATCCACAAACAACCAGGCAGCCTGTCCTTCTCCGGGATGCCCCTTCGGACAAGCAGGCAATACTTTTGCAGTCACCCGGATATAACGAGCCTGCTTAGGCGAAAATGCGATTCTGAAATCTTCCTGCATTGATTTGGTTTCATCCGCCGCAATCCTGTTTGAATAGGTTCCTACCTGTTTAAATGTTTTACCATCTGTTGAAAGTTCAACACTTACACCAGTCGGGAAAAAGATCCAGTCCTTATAATGCTGCATCACCCCTACACTTACCTCCCGTACGGTTTGCAGTTGCTTCAAATCAATGGTTGCTACCATATCTTTTCCACTGAAGCCATGCCAGTATTTACCAACATGCCCGGTTCCGCGAATCCCATCCGTGAGTGAATTAGGACCATCCGCCATATAGGAATTGGAATTGGGGTATTGATAGGAAACGGTTTTTCCTGTTGCAAGATGTTTCACAAACTGTTGCACAGCTGGCTCATTTCCTTTCACCCGTCCATTTTTAACCGTTATGGCTTTCAATGTTGCATTGCCATTGATGGTAATTGGACTTGTATAAAACGGGCTACCGGTGGTGGGATAAGATCCATCCAGTGTATAATGAATAGTTGCATCCAGCGCCTCCGTTTCCAATGCTACTTTTAATTGTCCGTCTGCTATCAGCGGCTTGATACCCACTGTAAAATTTCCTTCACTAAACCGAAATCCTTTTTGCGCCAGTCCGGTGAAATGTGCTTCCAGCCTGGTGCGAAAATCCACCCAGTTGCGCGCCTCGGGTTTTGACCAAACCACCTCAGCCAGCGCCATCATCCTTGGCAATAACATATATTCCAGGTGCTCGCGGGTTTCAATGGATTCTGTCCAGAGATTGCCCTGCGCCCCCATTACATAGGTGGCAAATTCAGTGTTTCTGAGTTCCTGTGGAATAGGTTCATATGCATATACTTTTTTAAGCGGATTAAAACCTCCAAATGCGATCGGCTCCCCGGCAGGACCAGCCTGGTAATGATCAAAATACAAGGGTGAGCCGGGTGTCATTACCACTGGATGTTTCATTTTAGCAGCCTCTATTCCACCCGCCTCTCCTCTCCAACTCATCACAGTTGCACCAGGAGCAAGTCCGCCTTCCAGGATTTCATCCCACCCTATGATCTGTCTTCCCTTTGCGTTCAGGTATTTTTCCATCCGCTTGATGAAATAACTCTGGAGTTCGTGTTCGTCTTTCAATCCCTCTTTTTTCATACGTGCCTGGCATTTACTGCACTGCTGCCAGGATCTTTTATCAACTTCATCTCCGCCAATATGAATCAGGCGGGATGGAAACAGTTCCAGTACTTCATCCAGCACATCCTGCAGAAATAGATATGAACTGTCGTTACCTGCGCAGTAGTTGGTTTGAATACCCGATGGATATTGTCCGCCTGTGATCAGTGCCTGCTGTTGTCCTGTACAGGATAAAAAAGGATAGGCAGAAACCGCTGCCACGGAATGTCCTGGCATTTCAATCTCAGGAATGATGGTGATATTTCTTTCTGTGGCATAGGCAACAATTTCACGTATCTGCTCCTTGGTATAATACCCGCCATAAGTTGCTTTTTCACCGGGTTGTGCAGCTTTTCGCTCATTCCAGGGAATACCTGAACGGTCAACTCTCCAGGCAGCCATATTGGTTAAGGCAGGGTATTTAGCGATCTGAATCCGCCATCCCGGATCGTCTGTAAGATGCCAGTGAAACACATTCATTTTATAAGCAGACAAGAGATCGATGATGTCTTTGACAGCCTGAGGAGCAAAAAAATGGCGGCTTACATCAATCATAATTCCCCGGTATCCAAAGCGGGGCTGATCGCGAATTTCCATAACCGGAATTTCCAGCCGGGCATTGGTGCGGATAGCTGGCAAACATTGCAGCAGTGATTGCATGCCATAAATCAGTCCGGCTTTGGAGGGCGCAGCCAACCTGATTTTGTCGGCTTGTACAGACAAAGAATATCCTTCCTTATTCAGAGCCGGGTTTTCCACCAGCAATAATTCAATGCTATTCGAAGCAGCATTTTCTACCGGTAAAGAATAACCGCTAATTTCTTTTATTCTCTTATTCAGGAAAACCCCTGCTTCTGCCAGATCTGAATAGGCAGGGTTATACCGTATTTGTGTGTTGGGCAGAATGGTAAACTGTCCTTTTCCCCTCACCAATTCGAGTGGTTTGGGAATAATATTGACAGGCTTGTCTGTTATTGTTTCCTGGGCTGATACAAGATTATTCAGCAATAAAAAGAGTAGGATTCCCAACCAGGTAGTTTGCTTCATACTCAGAAATTAAATCCTGTAAAATTAGGAGGATATGCTCCTTAAATCTACATGGAGTGCTGTTGTAAAGTATCAGATGCTGATTCTATTTTACCCTTAACTCCAGTAGCGATCTTATACACGTCCTGCCGCAGCTTTTCCGGAAATAAAATGGTTGCAATATCTCCAAACATGATCACCCAGCGGGCAAATCCCATTAAGGAGGGGCACATGAATTGTAATTCCATTTCATCCCCAAAGTCTGTTTCGCAAATCAGTCCCATATAAAATTTCTGATCGCCCAGGAAATGGAGATATTTTTTCGGAATACGAATGATTATTTCTTCTATAGGATGCTCTGATTCCGATTTCCTGATATATTCCTGGAGACTGATATGCTGTTTGGTAAATGAATCGTCTGTAAGTTGCAGGCCTTCGATGCGGTCAAGCCTGAAATCCCGGTAATCGGCCCGCATCCTGCAATAAGCAATCAGATGCCATTGTCCGCCCATGAAAAACAAACCCAGCGGTTCGATGATCCGACTGGTCTTTTCCCTTTTATAGTTGGAAAAATACCGGATGGACACTGCTTTTTTTGCAGCCACACTGTTTAAAATGGTTTGCTGCAATTTCAGATCCGGTTGTTCTGATAAGGAACCACGCTGACTCAATACCTCAATATGCCCTTCCATATTTTCCAGCAGGTCTTTTTCACTGGATCGCAAAACAGACCTCACTTTATACATGGCCGATTGAAAAGCATTCCTGGAACCAGCATCCGTAAATTTCTCCATCAGCTTTTCTGCTGTAAGAAAAGAGATCGCTTCTTCTTTGGTGAACATAACGGGAGGAAGCCGGTATCCCTCCATAATGCTATATCCCTGTCCTGCTTCCCCGATTACTGGTACGCCGGATTCTTCAATAGCTTTGATATCCCGATAGACCGTGCGCAGGCTGATACCAAACCGGTTGGCAATGTCCTGTGCTTTTACAAGCCGCCGGGATTGCAACTGGATTAATATGGCTGTTAGTCGGTCGATGCGATTCATGCCGGTAGAAGCTTTGAGTATTCTTCAAATAAAACGCGGCTTAATTCACCCGGACCGCCAGGTCCCACCGGTATACCGTCTACAACGGCAACCGGAGTTAGCAATTTGGTGGTACTGGTAATAAACGCTTCCCTTGCTGTTTTGAACTCATTCAGGTGAACAGGTCGGGTTTCAATTCTGGTGATCTTTTCAGCCACCTGCAGAATTTTCTTTCTGGTTATTCCCTGTAATACCTGCTCTCCTGGTGTTACCAGTACACCAGTTGCAGTAACCAGGAAAATATTGGCTCTCGGACACTCGCTGATCCAGCCCCCCTGATGATAGAGCACTTCATCGGCTTCTGCTTTTTTTACTTCATCCTGTATCCAAACAGCCATGAGATAATCAATAGATTTTATCAGTGGTAACTGACGCTGATGTGCATACGAAAATAACCGGATGCCCTTTTCTGACAGGGTATCAGGCAGTTGAACAGATTGTCCACTCATCAATAAATTCGGCTCATGAATGGAATATCCATCCGGTGCATAACCCGCAGTAAGCGTCATCCGAATGCCTGCATCCGACCATTGATTCATCTCAATCAATTGGTGAATCTGTTTGGTTAATGATTCCCTGCTTAGGGTAATGGGCAATCGAAGTAATCTGGCTGATTCCCAAAAGCGGTCGAGATGGTCATCCAGGAATACCGGCTGTCCACCCATTACCTTAAAGAAATCAAACATACCATACCCTCTTTGCAGGGCCATATCCTGAATACCGATCATCGCATTATCGGTGTTGCAGAATTCTCCATTGATGCATGCGTAGTTCATTTGGGTATTTTATGATAGGTTTTTAAAAGCTCCTGCAATTTGGGCAGGGGTATAGAGGATATTGTTCTTCCTTTATAACCTTTGACAGGTGCAGCCATAAAGAGAGAGTTCAGAATAGCTTCTTCGGTGGCTTCAATAGCAGCCATAAAAAGGGGCGACATCCCTTCATTGCCGAGGTTTTGGATGGTTTGCACCGGGTTGGGCGCATTATGGAAAATCCGGTTGCCTTTGAATGTGGAAAAAGCAATTACATAATCACCGCTTCCATTGGAAGCAATTCCACCTGTTTTGGCAAGTCCCATAAAAGCTCTCTTAGCAAGTCGTTCCAGGTTACGGGCATCAATTGGTGCATCGGTTGCCACCACAATCATACAGGAGCCATCCACCCGATTCTGCAGGTGGTTACTAAATGAAAACTGATTCCATATTTCACCAACCGGGATGCCATCCACTTGTAACACACCCCCAAAATTGGTTTGAACCAAAACCCCCACTTTGTATCCCCCCAAACTTGCAGGGAGTGCCCGGGAGGAAGTACCAATCCCTCCTTTAAAATTAAAACAAACGGTTCCTGTACCGGCTCCCACAGTTCCTTGTTCCATCTTACCGGAATCTGCAGCCGCAATTGCTTTCCAGACATGCTCCTCTTTCAGGTGCATGCCCCGGATATCATTTAACCAACCATCGTTGGTTTCTCCAACCAATGCATTAACTGATTGCACCGATTCATTGCCGGGTTGCTGAAGCGTATAGTTAACCAATGCCTGCATTGCAACCGGAACACTAAGCGTATTGGTAAGTGCGATTGGAGTCTCCAGGTTACCAAGTTCCATTACCTGTGTTGAACCGGCAAGTTTGCCAAATCCATTGCCTACAAAAATGGCCGCCGGAACTTTTTCCTGAAACAGATTGCCACTATGTGGCAGGATAACGGTTACACCTGTCCGAACTGAATCACCCTGAATAAGTGTATGATGCCCAACTTTAACTCCAGAAACATCCGTTATGGCATTCCATTTTCCGGTTGCCATTACTCCAATTTCTAATCCCAACTCACGGGCTGTTTTAGGCGCAGCAGGGTCCGGCTTATCTTGCGCATGCAGCAGAAAAGGAAAGAGCAAACTCACAGCCGGGAGTAACCGAATGATTCGTCTCATGATCCGGGATGCCTTGGGTGTAATAATTTAGATACCAGTCCGGTCCACCCGGTTTGATGGGAAGCACCCACACCCCTTCCATTATCGCCATGGAAGTACTCAAAAAACAGAATATAATCCTTAAAATAGGGATCTTTCTGTAACAGATCATAGTGACCAAATACAGCCCTTCTTCCCTGCTCATCCCTTCTGAATATTTTCAGGAGGCGACTGGAAATTTCATCAGCTACCTGGTCGAGGTTCAGGAATTTTCCGCTACCGGTTGGATATTCAACTTTCAATGCATCGCCATAATAAAAATGATAGCGTTGAAGCGATTCAATCAACAGGTAATTAAGCGGAAACCAGATTGGCCCCCTCCAGTTGGAATTACCGCCAAACATGCTGCTGTCCGATTCTGCAGGCAGGTATTTTACACCAAAGCGATTCCCGTCCACCCTGATCTCATAGGGATGATCTTCATGGTATTTGGAAAGCGCTCTTAATCCGTAGTCACTCAAAAACTCGGTCTCATCTAAAAGGCGGGTAAGTATAGCAACCAGTTTATCTGCCCGGATCAGGGAAAGCAGGTGCTTGGAATTGGAGAGCATATTTGACCATTCGGAAATTACGGAGGCATAAGCGGATTTGTTTTTCAGAAACCAATCCATCCTTTCCACGAATTCCGGAATTTGCTGAAAGAGTTCATGCTCGATTACTTCCACTGCAAAAAGAGGAATGATTCCGACCATGGAGCGCACTCTGAGTGTTTGTTCCGACCCATCCGGTTTTTTAAGCACATCGTAATAAAACTGATCCTCCTCATCCCACAATCCATTTCCTTTGGCACCAAAACTGTTCATGGCTTTGGCGATATAAACAAAATGTTCGAAGAACTTTGTCGCCATATCTGCATATACATGGTTGTGCTTGGCCAGTTCCAGTGACATGCGCAACAGGTTAAGACAGTACATCGCCATCCAGGATGTTCCATCGCTTTGTTCCAGGTGTCCGCCACCAGGCAACGGCGCACTGCGATCAAATACACCAATGTTATCCAGACCAAGGAATCCACCCTGGAAAATATTGTTACCATCGTGGTCTTTTCGGTTAACCCACCACGTGAAATTCAGGAGGAGTTTATGATAAACTGATTCCAGGAACTTCAGATCGCCAACTCCGCCATTATTGATCTTGTCAATTTCATACACCCGCCAGGTAGCCCATGCATGAACAGGTGGGTTTACATCACCAAAATTCCATTCATAGGCTGGGAACTGTCCATTGGGATGCATGTACCATTCCTTCGTGAGCAAACTGATCTGCCCTTTTGCAAAACTGGGATCCAGATAAGCCAGCGGTATGCAGTGAAAAGCCAGATCCCAGGCTGCATACCAGGGATATTCCCATTTATCGGGCATGGAAATAATATCCGCATTATTGAGATGCGTCCAGTCGTTGTTCCGGCCCCAGGCCCGGTTAAAGGGTGCAGGTTTATTGGGGTCTCCCTGCATCCATTGCTCCACATCGTAATAATAAAATTGCTTACTCCAAAGCATGCCGGCAAATGCCTGCCGCTGAATCATGCGATCCTCCTGCGACAATACCACACGCTGCTTATCTGCGTAAAAACCATCCGCTTCAGCAAGGCGCTGCCAGAAGATGGCATCAAAATCATGAAAAGGATAATCCAATGCTTCCTTACTCAACCTCAATTGCAAACTAACGGTTTCGCCTGCCCGAAGCATCAGGTTGTAATGGGCTGAAGCTTTGGTTCCGGTTTTAGCTTTATTTACTACGGTTCTTTTTCGCTGAACGATATAATCATTGATCCCATCCTTTGCATAGGGCTGAATCCCTTTCTTTCCATAGAGTCGTTTTGCATTGGTTTCATTTTCACAAAACAGCAGCTCCGGGTTCCCATTGCAATAAAGGTGATAGGTTCCCATCTTACGGTGATTGGCGATTATATTGCTGCCCTCCGCATGCATTTCAGGTTTGTAATCGTCGCGTCCCCAGGACCAGGTATTGCGAAACCAAAGGGTTGGCAATAAGGAAATCCCTGCAGCTTCCTTGTGGCGGTTGGCTACTGAAATTTTGATCAGGATATCAGTCGGACTTGCTTTCGCGTATTCAATGAAAACATCAAAATAATCTCCGTTGTCAAAGATGCCCGTATCCAGCAATTCATATTCTGCTTCTTCCCGGCTTCTGCGATCATTTTCAGCATATAATAAGTCGTATGGGAAGGGCTGTTGAGGATATTTATACAACATCTTCATGTAGGAATGGGTTGGGGTGGAATCCAAATAATAATAGAGTTCCTTTACATCTTCCCCATGATTTCCCCTTGGACCTGTAAGGCCAAATAAGCGCTCCTTGATCCAGGGATCCTTTTTATTCCAGAGCCCTAATGAGAAACAGAGTGTCTGGTGATGATCCGATATGCCGCCAATACCATCTTCTCCCCAGCGATAAGCATAGGATCGGGCCATATCATAGGTAACATATTCCCAGGTATTTCCATCTTCACTATAATCTTCCCTTACTGTACCCCATTGACGATCAGACACATAGGGACCCCACCTTTTCCATTTCGGATCATTTAGTCGTTGCTGCTCTTCGTTCATCTATTCTCGTTTCGGTTCAGCAGTAAAGATAAGGACTCCCCTGCTTTTCGTATTATCGGAATAAATATGTAACTTAAAGGGAACTCTAAAGTTTCGATATGAAAAAAGTAGCAGACATCCTCGCCCGAAAGAACAGGCACCTGGTTAGTGTGGTTCCCAACACTACCGTACTCGATGCGCTCAAGATCATGAGCGATCACAACATTGGATCCATCCTGGTGATTGATTCCGATGGTCAGTATAATGGAATTCTTACCGAGCGTGATTATGCGCGTAAAGTAATCCTGAAAGGCAAATCCTCCACAGATACCCGTGTGCATGATATTATGTCTACTGAATTGCCGCGTATTAGTCCGGATAGCACCATAGAGGAGTGTATGCAGTTAATGTCTGCCAATAATATCCGCTACCTGCCGGTATTCAATAACAATTATTTAGTTGGCATTATATCCGTTAACGACGTGATCAAAGCGGTGATTGCTAACCAGGAAGAAACAATTTCGCATTTGCAATCGTATATACACTCGTAAACGTGAAAGGTGAAAAGTGAGAGGTGAAAGATCGTGAGAGGTGAAAGGTGAAACGGGGTAGACTCCTATTTCACCTTTCACCTCTCACCTTAGACTTACTTTCACTTTTCACCTTTCACCTTTCACTTTTTCCTCCTTCTCCCTCACCGTCACCAGATCCTTCAGATCTACCTGCATGGGTAAGAGACCTATTTTTACCACCGCGCGTTTACCGCGGAGCTCAATTACCTCTCCAACCTGGTGATTGCGTTTCATTTTAACCTTGCTGCCAACAGCAATTTCACCAGCGATTTCATCAAATTTGGATTCAATTTTTTTCTGAAGTTTGTTGACTACCTTCTGGTCGTCTTTCTTAAAGAGCAGGGAGAACATTTCCTTCATTACTTTTTCCTTGTTTTCTGTTTTTTTCCATTCCAGCAAGATCTGTTTGATCTTACGCTCCATGTCTTTAAGGTAAGCGATCCGGTCTTCCGTGATCTTGTTTTGCTGCTTCAGCAATTCCACCTGCTGGCGATGTTTTTCCTTATCCATTACCTGCTCCATCTCCTTTTTCAGCTTTTCATTTTCACGCAGCAGTTTGTTGAGTTCCTTTTCCTTTTTTTCCAGCTCCCGCAGATCCTGTTCAGTTCTGTTTAGCAATTTGTCCAGTCGGAAATGATCTTCATCCACCATACTCCGGGCCCGGTCGATCAATCGCTTATCCAGCCCGATTCGTTGTGCAATTGAAAAGGTATAGGAAGAGCCCGGCTTGCCAATGATAAGTTTATACATGGGTAACAGGTTCTGCTCGTCGAATGCCATCGCACCATTGATAATACCTGGCGTTTTATTCGCCATTACTTTCAGATTCAGGTAGTGCGTGGTTACTATTCCCATGGCATGCTTACGCGCAAGTTCTTCCATGATCACCTCAGCAAAAGCTCCTCCCAGGTTAGGATCTGATCCACTTCCCAGTTCATCAATAAAGAACAATGTTTTGCCATTCGCCACCTCCATAAAATGTTTCATGTTTTTGAGGTGCGAACTATAGGTACTCAATTCAAATTCGAGGCTTTGTGTATCTCCGATATGAATCATGAGCTGCTTGAAGATGCCAAAAACCGAGGAGGGATGCACCGGCACCAGCAATCCGGCCTGCACCATCATCTGGGTTAGTCCAACCGTTTTCATGGTTACCGTTTTCCCTCCGGCATTGGGACCACTGATTACGAGTATCCGGTTTTTATCATCCAGGGTCAGTGTTACCGGAATGGTTGGCTTTTCCGCGCGTTTGTTATAGAGATATAACAGCGGATGGTACGCATTCACCAGGTGTATATGCGCTTTGTCCAACACCACCGGATACTCTCCGTTATAATCCTGAGCAAACCTTGCTTTGGAGCGGATAAAATCATATTCACCGCAGATTTGCAGATAGGTATTCAGCAAAGGGGCATGTGAAGATAACTGTGCGGTCAGGCTGCGTAGAATACGATATACTTCTCTGCTCTCTTCATTCTCCAGCGAATATACTTCATTGTTCAGCTCGATGGTTTCTTCCGGTTCAATGAAGGCTGTTTTCCTGGTATCACTCTCGCCGTGCAGGATTCCTTTAATCAATCGTTTCTGTTCGGCGAATACTGCCACAACTCTTCTGCCATTCAGGAAAGATTCTTCGATGTCTGCGAGGTATCCCTGCTTATTCAGTTTCTGAATAATGCGTTCAAAAACTCTTCGCAGATCGTTTCGCTTTTTGTAAAGGCTGATCCGGATCCTTCTCAATTCCTCGGAGGCATTATCCAGCACATTGCCATTTTCATCCAGCACCTCATTGATGGCAATTTGTATGGACTTTTCGTAATAACTGTTTTCAATTACCTGGGTTAAACCGGGATAGGTTTCTCTGCGTTCTTTGTCAAACCAGCGAAAGAGTCGCTCCATATTCTCAGCCAGTTTTCTTACCTGAACAAACTGCTCTCCAGATAAGACCGCGCCCGGGATTCCCAGCAGTTTTAACTCCTTGGAAAGATTGGCGATAAACTCATTGGGAAAATACACCGCATGCTGCAATAAACCCCGATATTCATGCGTCTGACGCAGTTCTGTTTCAATATAAGATAACCTGGTATGGATGCGAAGGTCCTGTGCCTTCAGGCGGGCATATTCAGTTTTACAATGCGCTTCTAAAAGGGTCCTGATTTTATCAAACTCCAGCTGTACAATCGCCGACTCCGGGAACAATTTCATAGGCCGCAAAGTTAACGATTTCCCTCACTCCGCCTTGGTCGTTGGTGATGGTACGAGCGGTATCCGCCAAAGTGCGGAGTGGAATCAGCGTTTGGGAAGTGTGAAACAAAACTCACTCCCCTGGCCCTCTTCAGAATGGATGGTGAGCCAGCCACCATTTCGGTGCAGGTATTCCCGGCATAACATCAGCCCGATACCGGTTCCGGCTTCCTTATTGGTGCCCTGGGTAGTGAAAAATGCATTTTCCTGGAGTTTGGAAATGGTTTCGGCAGACATGCCGGCTCCGTTGTCTTTTACATACACTTCAATATGGCTGTCCATTTCCCTGGAGCCGATTTCAACCTGGCCGTTTTCCGGTGTGAATTTCAATGCATTGCTCACCAGGTTGCGCAGCACCAGTTGGGTCATATCCTTATCCGCCCACACCAGTTTATTTTCCTGTAACCGATTTTTTACAATGATGGATTTCCCTGATGCCTGCAAGCGTACCTGCCCAACCACTTCCTGCGTCAGCAGTGCCAGGTTCAATTCTTCCGGATGCGCCGCCGCAGCCTGTAACTGGCTTTTTGCCCATTGCAACAGATTTTCCATCAGGTTGGTAGTAAACTGCATTTCCTGGTTGATATCCGGGATCATCATCTTTACTTCCTCAGCAGGCATATCATACTGTTCAATATTTCGAAACAGGTTTTTTAGTGCATACATGGGTGTGCGAAGATCATGCGCAATAACAGAGAACAATTTATTCTTGAGTGAATTCAAATCACTCAACTGGGCTGATTGCTGTTCCACCAATTTTTTCTGTGCCTGTAATTTTTGATTGGACTGCAAGAGCTCCTGCTGGTAGCCGGTATTTTCTTTTTTGATCAGGTACAATGCATAAAAAATAAAGAATAGCGCCAGTAGATGATTGACGATGAAAAATGGATAATTAAGTGTGGATAACTGGATGGAATAATCCCGTTTCAAAACATACACCAGAATATAACAAACTGCTGCAATGGCACCACAAAAAATCGCCTGCCAGATTTTGGGGAGAAAGAATACAGATAAAACCCCATACAGAACAAAGAACAACTCAATTCCAAGATCCAGATCAGCCGCATATACCATGGTACTGAGCACCGGGTAACAGGTGAAATAGGTCATCAGGGCTGTGGTTGTTTTGCCATAATAATTAAAAAGCAAAACTGTCCCACTGATAAAGGCTGGGGAACAGGCAACGATCCAGGCAATCAGAGGCAATTGATCATTGTTTAACATTCCTGCAATCGGAAGGCATAAACCGGTTAACAAGCCCAGCCAGTTTAGCCGGTTAAAGATGCGCATTTTGCGAATCTCCAACGGATCTACTGCTATTTCAGCGCTTTCTACCTTTTCTTTATGAACCCAACCTGATTTCAACAACAGCAAATTGATCATGGCACGGCGATTTATTCGGTCTTACACAGGTTATAAAACGATAATCAATCACTTGTATTGTACCTACGAATTTTCCATACTACCAGATTTATGCCTGATCATTTTACCCAACCGGTGGCACCGGCCGGGTGAGGTTAGGAATTGATCCGCGGGCGCAGGCGCGCACGGGATTTATTGAAGATATTCTGATCTTTAGTAATGCCTTTACGTAAAGCCTTCTGCTCTTCCAGTGGCAGATGGATCACCTCCTGGCATTCTGTACTGCAACAACCCTCATATTTTTCAGCGCATTTTTTACACTGAATAAACAGGAGATGACAACCCTCATTGGCACAGTTGGTATGATCATCGGCTGGTTCTCCACACTGGTGACAACGAGCTATAATTTCTTCTGTTATCCGCTCTCCCAAACGGTTGTCAAACACGAAATTCTTGCCCTTGAATTTATTCGGTAGGCCTAACTCTTTCGCCTTGTTCGCATATTGAATGATACCTCCTTCCAGGTGGAAAACGTTCCTGAATCCTTGATGCAACAGATAGGCACTGGCCTTTTCACAGCGAATACCTCCAGTGCAATACATAATGATGTTCTTATCCTTATCCTCCTTCAGCATATCTACCGCCATGGGTAATTGCTCGCGGAAGGTATCACTCGGCACTTCAATGGCACGTTCAAAATGACCTACTTCGTACTCATAATGATTGCGCATGTCCACCACGATGGTATTGGGATCATCCGTCAACTGATTGAAAGTAACCGCATCCACATAGCGTCCTTTGTTACGCATATCAAATGCAGGATCCTCAATTCCATCCGCCACGATCTTATCGCGTACCTTAATTTTCAGTACCCAAAAGGATTTCCCATCGTCATCCACAGCGATGTTCAGGCGCAGGCCGTTTAAGGGCTCGATACTGTACAAATAATTACCGAACGCTTCAAAATTGGGGGTCGGTACACTGATTTGTGCATTTATACCCTCCTGCGCCACATAGATCCTTCCAAACACTTTCAATGCATTCAGGTGTACATACAACTGATCCCTGAAAGCCTGGGGATCTTCAATAAAAAAATACTGGTAAAAGGAAATGGTGGTCCGGGGTTCGGTTTCCTCCATCAAACGACGTTTCAGCTCCTCCTGGGAGATACGATTGTGTAATACGGCCATTTTAGTTGAAATTTTAAGGACACTTGCCTGGTGAACAAAATTTCTGTTGCGCCGCAAAGGTAGGGAAATAACGCCTTAATCAGTAGCGCCAAAAGAAAAGCCTCGGATAGATAACCGCCCGTAAGTTCCTGCAAACCGGCCCTGATCAAAGGTGAATACCATATCCACCCGCATGATTTTCAGGATATTCTCCAACCCCAGGAGCACTTCGCCATAATGCCGGTTGCCATCCAGCCAAAGTGCATTAACGCCCCCCACCAGGAACCAGTTCAATTGGCGGAAGCCTGGAATTTTATTCGTCAATAAGCCATTGAGGTGGTGCTCCACATGGCCTTCCATCCACAATCGTGAAGCATTACTAAACTTGTAATACGGTAATCCCTGGAAGCTGGTCATATAAGGTGTTGCAAACAGCAGCTGGTTTCCATTAAAATGTTTGAAATCCGGAACCTGCACCGCATCACGCTGCAGGAACCCTCCCACACCAACCGAGTATTGAAACAATCCTCCAATTTTCAGATTCAGATCATCCCGTATGCCAGTTTCCCATTTCAGGTAATCAACATCCGAACCGAGGATCCCTTTCCAGCCCTTGGTTAGCCCCACCGACATTGACGGGTATTTTGACCCCAAATTCAATTTTCGATCAGGGAATTCCACAAACCGCAATCCTGGCTTCCAGGTGATGCTTAATTCAGTGGTAAATGCCTGGTGTGCCTCCATTGGAGCCAACAGTAAATCACCCGGCAAATTCGGCGTATACTCCCGATCTTTCAGATTTCTCCACTTATAATCAGTGCTATTATTCACCGACCAGCGATCCTGATACTGCATACCTCCCATCACAACAAACCCGTTATTCAACTCCTTCCTGTATTGCATTTTACCATACCAGGCTTCATACAGTTTCATATAGTTCAGTTCCCGCCATAGGGTAGCAAAACTATTCACCAGCGGTCCCACCGGTGCTTCATTGTTGAATTGAAAAATATATTTTCCACCACCGAAGCTCAGGCTGGATGGATTGCGGGTACTGAAATTATAAACGCCCTGAACCCTGGTATTCAAGTGCCCGTTGCTGAAGCCATACCGGAAGGTTGGCTTAATACTGATGGAGCGACCCGTATTCAACGAATCCAATCGTTTTGTCCAGACCCCGGAAGCAGCTATGGCCAATCCTTCTACGGTATTAAAACTCACCGACTGTATGACAGGATTCACACTGATGGTTACCCGCTTTTTCTGAATACTGAAATTTTCTCCCGTCAACAACAAGGCAACAGGAGAAACCTTATTTCGGATCCGATCCAACGAATCAAGATAACGGGGATCCTTACGCGCCTGCTCCAAACTATCCTTCCTTCTGTAGTCGAGTATCTCCTCCGGCTGCAAGGGTAGTGGCCGGATGGAATCCCAGTACTCCACTGATTTCCGGTTAGAGCCCTCATTGTACTTCATCACAATATTGTTGAAATGCTTGGGCGCAAATTCCGGCTCCAGGTCAAAATCCGAATACACCGTTACCGAGCTGCCTATCACGTCAAAGCCAAATCGTTTTACAGTTGGATACAGTACCTGTTTGCGGATCACCCACCGCTTGTTATCGTAGGGTGCATATAGCTGTTCAACCTGCAGGGTATCCAGAATTTCCATCTGCGATGTTTTCAAGAGTTCCAACTGGAGACTATGGATCCGCCAGTCATTTTCTGTAATGAAAATGGTGCCTGAAAATATCGGTTCATATTTTCGTTTAGGGATCACCTTTATACGGTTGATTTCCCTGCCTTCCTCCCAAAAACTGCCTTCGTATTGATACTTGTAATAGTACAGGGCATTGTTGGCAATCGGACTGATAAATCCGCGTTGGTTCAACCCCTGTACCACGATGCTGTTTTGGTAAAAATTAATGATGCGCGGCAAACTTAGTCCGAATGAATTACTGTTTCCACTTACCCTTGTGGACAACACCTCCAGTTTATCCAGTCCCGCTTCCTTCACAGAATACCTGGATACCGTTTCGCTCAGATAGAGAATTTTCCGCTTACTGGTATCGCCATCTTCAAAATCAACTTTTTGTCCGAAAAACTTGGTTGGAAAATCGCGTAACTGCAACTGCTCCTTAGTATATACCATACACTGAAAGCCGGTTAATTCTTCCAGATGTTCCTTCCTTTTGCGAATGGCATTCCTGATAATTTCATACGCAGGATCCTCCGCCCCCGGTTTAACCACCACTTCTTTCAAACTGGACTGCTGTAGGGCAAGGGTAAAGTTCAATTGTAAGGCAGACGCCGGAACAATAATTTCCTTTTCCTGTCGGGTATAACCCACGTGCTGTGCCACCAGGGTGAGTTTTCCTTCCGGTAAATTCAATTGAAAAAATCCATTTACGCCCGAAGTAGTACCCTGCTGTCCATTTTTCACATAAACCGATGCATACGGCAACGGCTTTCCCTGTTCATCCCGTACATACCCGCTTACCATTCCGGCATGAAGCAGTGTTTGCTGCAGGAGCAATAAAATAACCAACCCAATTTTTTGCATATTTAAACGATCTTCCGGGCAAGGCTTCCGGTAACTGCTGCCAATCCGGCTACCAGGGCTCCTGTCAATCCGGTTACCAGGATCAACAGGAAAGGGTTTTCTATGTTCAGAATCAACACAGAAATTTTCTTAGCCAGCAAACCTTCATTGGCTTCGCTGATCAGCCAGGCATGGCCAGACCATAAAAGAAAGAGGGCGATAAAACCCGACAAAAATGCCTTCCATCCAGCCTGGTGAACGGCGAGTGCAACAATAAAAGCACCTATCGCAATGCTCCACCAGGGTAAATATAGTCCGAGAACAAAGCACAAAAGCGCTGTCAGTATCGTTGATATGATAAATTTCATGTTAAAGTTGTTTTGGTCTATCCTTTCCGGAATTCCATCGTCCATTTGATTTGCGGATCACTGGTTGTTCCCCGCTTCATGAAAAGCAAACGGTAATGCTTACCCGCAGCCCAATCATCCACAAAACTATCATAGTACCTGCTGCCTGGATTACCGCTTTGTCCGCCTGGATATATTCCATACGCTTCAATATCATCTGTCATATGAATCACCATCCGCCAGCTCTGCCCATGATCTGCAGCCGTAGCATTGATTACTCCCTTACCTCCACCGATTGGCAAATTGGTGCGGTTAAAGGGTGCTATTACTTTGAGCAAATGATTCACACGGGTAGCTTTTACTTTCTCCCATGCCAAACCGGTTGTTGCAGCTATCTTATCCAATGTATCAGAAGCAAGGTTCAGCGATTGAGCCAGCAGGTCTTCCAGGCTCTCTTTCTGACTGGTTGATATATTGTCAATAAATGAATAAGCGGAGTCACGTTTCAGACTTTCCACCAGCGTAAACTCAGAAGGCCAGGGCATCATCAGGTCTGTCTGCTCAAACTCATCCATCCAAACAGCCCGTTGAAGCTGCTGCCACCAGAATTCAAATACAGTGGCGCCTTCAGACCCTACGGCTTTCCTGAAATCCCAGATTCGGAAAAGATCAAAATACTTCCTGGCGGATTCATTCAGACTGGCAGGATTGGTCCGCATCAGGATCGGTTTGGCGAATTCCGCCTTTGCATCGTAATCGTTCATCTGTAATTCCATCATCTGCTTTGGTGTGATCCCCTGCATCGAATCCAGTAGACGGTTGATCATGTAACCGCGGTAAATTGGAAATTCAGTTCCCGTATAATAGGGGTAGGAACCATCCACCGCCAGTTGATTGGCACTGCTCACATAGGACCGCTCAGGATTGATCATCCGGGGATTTTCCTCCACAGGTATCATGCCCCTCCACATATAGGAACTGTCCGTTCCTTTCATGATGAAATCGCCCTGCCGGCGCCATTTGGCTGGGAATACACCTTGTTGTGTCAAGGCAATATCACCTGTTTTGGAAGCAAATATGCAGTTTTGGCCGGGACAGGTTAAGTATTGAATAGCGGCTTTGTAATCTTCCAGGTTTTTAGCATGATTGAGTTCATAAAAGGCACGGCCATCATTACTGGGATCGTGGGCTTTCCACCTTACGGCCAGATAGCGTTCCGCCTGATCATCTGCCCGATAGGTATCATCATACATAACCGGCCCAAACAGGGTGTAACTCACCGTATCCAACAAGTCTGGCTGACCTTTTACCCGGATGATTTCTACCCGTTTCTCTGCTTTTTTCCATTCTCCGTTAAACCAGTATTCGGATTTGGTCCCATCTTTAAATTTTATTTCATAATAATCCTTCACGTCCCTGCCCGCATTGGTAAAACCGAATGATATATGTTCATTAAATCCAATGATTACATTGGGGGAGCCGGGGAATGTTACCCCATATGCACTGAATTCCGGGGTGGTGAGTTGCATTTCAAACCAGAGTGCAGGCAGGTTCAGTGATAAATGGGGATCATTGGCAAGTATGGGTCGGCCAGAGGCTGTTTTTGCTCCTGAAACCGCCCAGTTATTACTCCCATTTTCAGGATTCGGTTTATTCTCCGGTACATTGCTTACCGTATCTCCCGAATTCAAAAAAGAGAAGTAAAGAGAGTCTGCGTCCGCAGGTGGTTCCATATTCACAGCCGGAACCGAAGGATAAGGATTCAACCCCGTATTTGGAATAACCGGCTTCAGAGAATCAGCCAGGAAATAATAGAGTTGCTCATAATCCATTTGTGAAAAATTAGCTCTCGCATTTGTGAACTCAAGATCCGATTCAGCTCCTGCCAGATCATAGCTCATATACTTGAGAAACAGCGCGGTTTTCAACAACGACCATTTTTCGGGGAAATATCCCAACAACTTGTATTCGATGGGAAGCTCTGAAATTGTCAACTGATCGATATAGGCATTCACTCCATCTGCATAGGCCTGGTATTGGGAAAGTGATTCCGGTGATTTCTCTACTTCCTTAACGGATTGCTCTGCAGCATAGACCATGCCCAGACGCCGCATGCTCCGGTCGTAATTTAAAATTCGGTTATCCGGACCAGGCCCCAGTATTTCACTGATACGGCCAGCTGCAGCATGGGTCTGAAACTCCATTTGCCAGAGGCGAAACCTGGCATGGAGGTATCCCTGCACAAAATAAAGATCGGGCTCGTTTTGTGCAACTACGTGGGGCACCAGGCGCTCATCTATATAAACAGACACGGGTTCTGATAACTGTGGGAACGACAGGTTCAGGTTAAAAGACTGGTTGGCGGGCTCCGCATTTTGCCAGATTCCATGCTGCGGGCTCAACAGCTTACCCAATGGAGCGGGCAGTAGCTGCCGGCTGTCCAGCGTATAAACAAGTCCGATAGTAGCAAGCGCCGCGGCGGCAAAACTCAGGTATCTCCTCATAGCGCGCAAGGTTAAGATGCTTAAAAATAATATTAATTTCTATTTAACACCTTTTCATGAAACCAGGCGGCCTTTTTGTATGTCAAATAGATATGAAAACAAGATCAGTCATATCATTTTACCGGCCAAAATTGTATCTGGGTATTTTATTCATGATACTGTTTGTTTTGATGCTCATGAAATAGGATTTTTGCACCTATCATGGATGCACCTGTTTCTTCAGAAGTTAAAAATATCCTGGGCCTCCAGTTACCTACGGATCCCAGGTGGGTTGACCTCGCCGCCATTTCCATAGCGGATATCCTTACCGATCATGCCTATTGCGAACAAAAAGCTGCCACAACCTGCATATCCCTCATTCAGCGCTACCCGGAGAAAACCCTGATGGTAAAAGAACTTGCTCCCATTGTTACCGAAGAATGGGGACATTTTCGTCTTGTTTTACAGGAACTGGAGAAAAGAGGCGAACAACTGGGGCGCCAGCGAAAAGACGAATACGTCAATCACCTGCTGAATTTTCAAAAGAAAGGTGGTCATCCGCAGGATCGCTTCCTGGACCAACTGCTCACCATGGCCATGATTGAAGCCCGCAGCTGCGAACGTTTCAAAAGGCTAAGCGAAGGTTTACAGGATGAATACCTCCGTAAATTCTATCGCCGTTTTATGGAGAGCGAAGCCGGTCATTACAAACTTTTTATTGAGCTGGCAGAACATTATATCGACAAGGAAAAAGTACGCAAACGGTGGGCTGAATGGCTGGAAGCGGAATCTGTTATCATGCAGCAACTAACAGTAAGGGGCGACCGAATTCATTAACCTTTCCCATTTCGGAAATAAGCCAACTCCTCCGACAGATCCAAAAAAGGATGGGTTTCCGCCAAATCAGCAGTTTTCTTCTCAAAACTAGCCAGGAAATGTTGATGGGCCTGCGTTTCAGGCTGAAAGGCTTTATGCCGCCGCGCATATATGATTTGCTGTATCTTATCCATCAATTCCTGTGCAGCAGGCTCTATATAATGGGTTTTAAACTGCTCCAGCACATAACTGGTTGCCTGGTAATTCGGGTGTGCCAAATCGATATCATAAAACCGATAATCACGCAACACATCAATTACGAGCTCATAGGCCGGGAAATAATGTAGCCGGTTGAATTTTCCTGCCAGGTGATGTACCGCTTCCAGTAATCGTGCCTTGCTTCGGTTATTTTCCACCACCCCATCTCTTAAATGACGAACCGGACTCACAGTAAAGATTACCTGCAGATCTTGGTTCAGGTGAAAAAGCCGGTGCAGGGTATTATCCAGTGCAGCTACGGTTTCATCAATCGTACATAAGTGTTTTCGGAACCATTGTGCCGGGGCGCGATGGCAATTGGCGACCGGCTTCTCCCCTTCCTGTACCAAACGATACGAATATGAAGATCCAAGGGTAATAATCAGCCATTTGGCAGTTCGCAAATATTCGGCTGCCCGTGATTGTGAGGCATTGATTTGCTGTAACACATTGCCCTGGTCCATTCCAGAAAAACGCGAATGATGCGCCCAGCTCTGCCAGAGTTCATTATAAAAAAATAAATCGGAAGGGCCGTATTGTCTTCCTTCAATATAACTCACCAGACACTGACACACGCTTATGGGGTCAAAGAGAATTCCATGTGGGTTTTGGCAAACGGAATACTTCAGTTCCTGTAATTTATTGCCAATATGCTCTGTGAAACAGGAACCAATCAGAAAGATGGGGTCCTGGTAGGTAATTCCTTTTTGAGGCCCCCTGATATCAATATCCGCCATCCATTTCATAAAATCACCGGGGAAAAAACTTCTTTGGATAACAGGTTGGCTTTCTGCAAAGCACCCTTGTGTATGCCGGTCTCGATGCCCTGTGCCTCAAGGAACTGAATGATAAATTCGGTATCCATATTTCCTACCAGTTTATCACCTGCCATGGGACAGCCACCGATTCCTTTGAGTGCTCCGTCAAATCGCCGGCATCCCGCTTTGAAAGCAGCATCCAGCTTCGCCAGACGGTTCTCAACCTTAGCGTGCAGATGTACGCCAATCCGCACCTCCGGTAATGCAGCAATTAATGCACCGGTTAATTGTTTGATTTGGTCAGGCTCAGCCAATCCTACTGTATCAGCCAGTGAAATGGTTCGAACACCTACCGCTGCTATCTTTTCGGCCCAGCCTAGCACCAGTTCCTCCGACCAGGGATCTCCGTAAGGATTTCCAAATCCCATCGACAGGTAAATTACCAGGTCCTTTCCTTTTTTCATACAGATTTCCTGTATTTCACTCACGGTTCCAAAGGAATGTTCAATCGTACTGTTGGTATTACGGCGCTGAAAAGTTTCAGAAACCGAAAATGGAAAACCTATCGACTGAATAGTATCATATGCCGCTGCATCCTGTGCTCCGCGGGTATTGGCAACTATTGCCAGCAGTCCGGATCGGGAAGCGCTCAGGTCCAGCGCCTCCAGTACTTCCCGCGTATCTGCCATTTGTGGTATGGCTTTGGGGGACACAAAACTTCCGAAATCAATGGTATGAAATCCTACATGTAACAGGGCATTCAGGTAAGCCACTTTCTGGAAAGCAGGAATCATTTGTGGCCATCCCTGCATGGCATCCCTCGGACATTCTATTAACTGCAAAGTCTGATTGTTAGACATAGACAAGTTTGGTACGTTAAATTCGTTCTTTTTCCTCAATTTTTACCGGATCGCTGTCGCATGGCTTCATAAAGGATCATGCCGGTCGCAACTGACACATTCAGAGACTCAAAGCCACCCGCCATGGGTATGCGAAACGGGGTATCTGAAATCTTCATCAATGCTGGAAAAATTCCTTTGTCTTCACTGCCCATGATAATAGCAGCGGGTGCTGCAAAATCACAATCGTATACAAGTTTTTCCGCAGTCATTTCACTGGCATATACTGCAATACCGTTGAGGTGCAGGGTATCAACTGCTTTCATCAGACTATTCACCCTGCAAACTGTTATTTTTTCCAAAGCACCTGCAGATGTCTGAATAGCATCATCATTCAAGGCCCCCACTCCTTTATCTGGTATGATGATCGCCTGCACACCGCAGCAATAGGCGGTACGCGCTATCGCCCCTATATTCCGGATGTCTGTAATCCCATCCAGTATCAACAAGAGGGGCGTTTCGCCTTTTTCGACTATAAAACTGATGGTATCCTGCAGGTCCTGGTACTGAATCTTGGCAATCAATCCAACCGCTCCTTCATGATCCGTGATATTAAATCCGTTCAGCTTTTCAACAGGTACTTTGTTGATCGGCACCTGGAGGCCGGCTGCCAGTTTTTTAATTTCTTCAATCTCCGGACCATGGGCCGTATTCATCAAATATATCCGTTCCAGTTGGCGGCCCTCTTTCATGGCTGTTATCAGCTTAATGCGACCAATTATGAGCGCTGATTTTTTGGGACGATTCTGTTGAGGCTGGGAGCGAAACGATTTCATTCAGTAAAGGTAATTAAAAAGCCACCCGGAGGTGGCTTGCTGATTTATTTAAGTCCGAAGGCTTTTTTTACTTTGGACACATAATCCAGTTTTTCCCAGGTAAAGAGTTCAACTTTTTTCTTTACTACTTTACCATCCGGGGATTTAAAGCTTTTCTCCACGATTTCAGACTTACGACCCATATGTCCGTATGCTGCTGTTTCACTGTAAATCGGAGAACGCAGTTTTAGTCTTTTTTCAATGAAGAATGGACGCATGTCAAATAGCTCTGATACCTTCTTTGCAATTTCACCATCCGTCAGTTCCACTTTGGCAGTACCGTAGGTATTGATGTAGAGTCCCATTGGCTGTGCTACTCCAATTGCATAGGAAACCTGCACCAGTACTTCATCACACAAACCCGCAGCCACCAGATTTTTTGCAATATGACGGGTTGCATAAGCAGCAGAACGATCCACTTTGGAAGGATCTTTTCCGCTGAAGGCTCCACCACCATGTGCACCTTTACCACCATAGGTATCTACGATGATCTTCCGGCCTGTTAAACCAGTATCACCATGCGGACCACCAATCACAAATTTTCCGGTAGGGTTGATATGATACTTGATTTTATCGTTGAAAAGTTTGGCGTATTTCTTATACTTTGATTTGATTCTCGGGATCAGGATCTCGATCATGTCCTGCTTGATTTTTGCCAGCATCTTGGCTTCCGAATCAAAATCATCGTGCTGGGTAGAGATAACAATTGCATCGATACGGATCGGTTTGTTGTTATCGTCGTATTCCAGTGTTACCTGGCTCTTTGCGTCAGGACGCAGATATTTGATTTGCTTGTTCTCACGGCGCAATGCAGCAAGTTCCTGCAGAATTTTATGTGCAATGTCAAGGGCCAGCGGCATGTAATCTTCTGTTTCATTGGTTGCATAACCAAACATCATCCCCTGGTCGCCTGCACCCTGTTCTTCTTTCTTCTTTTTGTCAACACCCTGGTTGATATCGGGTGATTGTTCATGAATAGCTGATAATACACCACAGGAGTTAGCTTCAAACATGTACTCACTTTTGGTGTAGCCAATTTTTTTAATCACTCCACGGGCAATTTCCTGTACATCCAGGTAGGCTTTACTTTTAACCTCACCTGCCAGTACCACCTGTCCTGTGGTTACCAGCGTTTCACAAGCAACTTTGGATTGCGGATCAAATGCAAGAAAATTATCTATCAGTGCATCTGAAATCTGGTCAGCCACTTTATCCGGATGTCCTTCAGAAACACTCTCGGAAGTAAATAAATACGGCATGTAAAAAGATAGTTTAAAAAATTCGGAGCAAATATAATAGTCTAATGTTTACAACCTAGAATAAACGAGGTAGAGACGCATTTTTTGTGTGGGATGCGCACCACCCCCAATTACCGTCCGGCCGGAACCCAACCTGTTACTGATCGTAAGCGGAACCTGTGTAGTGCCAATGGAAGTCACCACAGGCCTGGTTGAAAAAGGCGCATACAACCGAAGAGCAAACGATTTTTCCTTCCTTGTTACAATTCCCTGAACATAAGAGGTAAGATCGAATTCAAATCGTTTGTTATTTAGAAAACCGCCAAATGTTCCTGGATCATAAAAAAGCGGACTGCTATTCTGTTGGAAAATCCATGAATTGGGTATGGTAATAAACCTTGAGTTGGCACTGTCGACTGCATCCAGGAACAGTAGTCCGGGTGTAGGGAACCTTGCTTCTTCATAACCCTCTAATTGTTCAGCAATTAGTACAGCTTTGTATAATAATCGGTTATTCAGCTCCTGTAAGCCAGGGATTTTAATCAGGCTATAGGAACCGGGAGTGCTTTGAATAAATACTTCGGATTGATTATCCCCGCCATTTGCCAGTTGGTTTCCAAAAGGTGTACCTGTTGGATCTTTCCTTACGATATTGGCGGTTGCCCGGTAATTGGTGCGCAATACAAAGTCGGTTACAGTAGTATCCGGTATACCATTACGGGTGGTACGATAGTGAAAGCTTAAGCGTGTTCCGCCTTGGTCTGCCAGGTTAAAATACGCAATTGCCTTTTTAAGAGCAGATGCCGCGTCCGGAAGAATTGCCAACCCTTTAAAATTAGCATTGAACGCCGAGTCCGTTTTGTAAATGGTAGTATCAAAATTCATCAGGCGCATGCCGAATTCATTCGGCAATACAATACGCAATTCATTGACTGCTTTTACCGTATCCTTTGCGCGGATGTATTGCAAACTATCATTCAGTGTCAGGTAGGAAACATTACTTTTCTCACCTATCAGATTGGAAACTGCAAAAGAAGGGTGACTGATCAGGTAACCGGTAGAGGAATCACGAAACGGAGCAGACTGATCAATTTCATAGATTTTGAATCCCTGAACGGAATTCGTATCCCCATAAATGGACTTGTAGCGAAGTGATAAAACCACTGAATCCAGCCCAATCAGACTATCGCGGGATTTGCCGAATGGATAAGTACCAAACAGGTTGGGGTGCAGCTGAACGTACATTTCACCTGTGGTAGTCCCAAAAAATGGATCTTCCAGAATACCAAAGAGATGATCTGCATCACGGGTCTGACGGGTACTATCAGGCAGACCAAAAACCGAAGTGATCACCTCCAGCGTAGTATCGAAAACCGTTACATTATCAACAGCGGGTATTAATCCACCGCCGAGTTCGGTTGTCCGGATTTTGGTACAGGACTCAATCAGTAATACGAGAGCGATTACAGAGGAAAGGCTCAACAGAAGTTTCTTCACAAACGATCCGGTTATTAATCTTAAAAAGTTAGATTCTGCAATGACTATTTAGCAAGGTCGGTATACAGTTGTAAATAGTCTGTTAAATCAGACTCCGCATTGTATGCCAGAATTTTCTTGCCTTTTGCTTTAGCGAATTCCTCCGCCAGTTTTTTATCTACTTTTTCAGCACCAAATGTGATGGCATCTGAATAGGTAGCTCCGCCTTTAAACATGGCAAGATTGGTTCCTTCCTTGAAAGGCTCCAGGTCTTTTTCCTTTATATTGGTGTGAATGATAGCCTGCTTCATAAAATCCGGTCCCAGCTTTTCCTTGAACGTATTCTGTCCAATGGTAAACACAGTTTTACTGTGACTGAATACCGGCTCTTTTTTATAGGCAGTTTTCAGATAAAGAGGAATCAATCCACTCATCCATCCACTGCAATGAATGATATCAGGAGGCCATCCGAATTTTTTAACAGTTTCCAATGCACCTTTACAGAAGAAGATGGTCCGCAGGCTATTGTCTTCAAACCATTCTTCCTTTTCGTCGTGGAAAACAAATTTACGCTTGAAAAGATCCTCGTTGTCCAGGAAATAAACCTGCAAACGGGCATTGGGTAAAGAAGCTACTTTAATCTGAAGGGGAAAATCATCGTTATCAACCGATACATTAATTCCCGAAAGACGAACTACTTCGTGCAAACGATGGCGACGCTCATTGATGGTTCCAAACCTTGGCATAATGCAACGCACTTCAAAGCCATTGTCGTTCGATTTGATTGCCAGCCTGTTCACCATTTCAGAAAATTCTGTCAGCTCCAGGTACGGCGACATCTCGTTAGCAATGAATAAAATTCTTTTCTTTGTTGACATTTGATCGGTTACTATTGGTGAAAACCTTCTGTTTTTTCGTTCAAATAGTGTGCAAAGGTAGTATTTTTCCGGCTAAAACCCGCAACACATGATCCTTTTTAAGCAGGTGGAGCCCCTACAGCAGGCACTGGATAAGTTCCGGCAAGAGGGCCGCAGTATTGGATTTGTACCCACTATGGGAGCACTTCACCAGGGCCATTTATCCTTATTGGAAGCCGCACGAAAGGAGAATGAAACAGTAATTTGCAGCATTTTTGTAAACCCCACCCAATTCAACGATCCTTCAGATTTTGAAAAATACCCGATCACACTGGAAAAGGATATTGAACTGTTGATTCAAACCGATACCAACCTTCTTTTTTTACCATACGTTTCAGAGATTTACCCGAATGGAACAGGAAATCTGCCAAACTATACAATCGGATTTCTGGAAACCATTTTGGAAGGCAAATATCGTCCCGGACATTTCCAGGGAGTTTGCCAGGTAATGCATCGCCTGCTTGAAATAGTGAAAGCTGATAATCTCTACATGGGACAAAAAGATTACCAGCAATGTATGGTGGTAAAGCGTTTGCTGGAACTTACCCGGATTCCTACCCGTTTGCATACCTGCCCCACCTTGCGTGAAACAGATGGTCTCGCCATGAGTAGCCGGAATACCAGGCTCTCCCCTGTTCAACGGGCACATGCCGTTACGATTTCACAGGTGTTGAAAGAAATCTGCGAAACACTTCAGCCCGGTTTAACAAGTCCATTATTACGAGCAGCTGAACAAAAACTGGAGAACGCAGGTTTTAAGGTAGATTATGTAGCACTGGCGGATGCTGACAACCTTGAACTTCTGGACCACTGGGATGGCAAACAGTCGGTGGTTGCTCTGGCTGCTGCCTACCTGGGTGAAGTGCGACTTATAGACAATATGTTAATCCAAAGCGGGAAGTAAACAAAATTCCTACCTTGCGAAGCGTTTTACCGTTTTAAAACTAAAAAAATGGACATCGAGATACTGAAATCCAAAGTACACCGCCTTACTATAACAGAAGCTAATCTCCACTATGTTGGAAGTCTGACCCTGGATGAAGACCTGATGGATGCTGCAAATATGATCGAGCATGAAAAAATCCAGGTGGTAAATGTGAATACAGGCTCCCGTATCGAAACCTACCTGATCAAAGGCAAACGCGGATCTGGTGTATGCTGCCTGAATGGTCCGGCTGCGCGCCAGGGCGCCGTGGGGGATGTGGTGATCATCATATCTTATGCAAGGATGCCGTTTGAAGAAGCAAAGACATTCAAACCCTGGGTAATTTTCCCGAAAGAAGGTAATTTGTTATAAATAAAGGTCCTATGCAAAAGAAGATCAACAGCCTGCTTCAATATGCTTTCTTCCTGGGGCTGGCGATCTTTTTAGTGTGGTGGAGCCTCAGTAAAATTTCCGACGAGCACTGGGAGGAAATGAAAACCGCCATGCGCGAAACCAATTACTGGTTATTGGTGCCCGTGGCCATTGCCTTACTGGTCAGCCATCTCAGCAGGGCCATCCGCTGGAAGATCCTCATGGAACCCATGGGTTACAAGCCCTCCCTGATAAATACCTACCTGGCAGTACTCATTGGCTATTTTGCCAACCAGGGGGTACCCAGATTAGGTGAAGTACTGAAATGTACCATCTTAAGCCGGTATGAAAAAGTTCCTGCTGATAAACTGATTGGCACCATTGTAGCGGAACGCGCCTTCGATCTGCTCTGCCTGATCCTGGTTTTTGCCATTACTTTTTTTTCACAGATTTCGGTTATTGGAAAATATGCGGGCGACCTGTTGAACCAATTGCTTTATGGCGGTGCCGAAAAGGCCGGAAATAAGGGGCTGTATATCGGTCTTGGTATTGTGTTTTTTCTATTGCTCCTCGTATGGTGGTTGCTGCGCCGGTATGCGGATAGCGGTTTTGTAAAAAAAATAAAGGCGGTGGTTGGTGGAATCTGGCAGGGCATCAATAGCATTCGTTACCTCAAGCACAAAGGCTGGTTTTTATTTCATTCTTTTCTGATCTGGTTTCTCTACCTGGCGAGTATCCGGATCGGGTTCTATGCCATGACGGCCACACAGCCCTATGGATGGTTACCCTCTTTTTCTGTTTTATCTTTAGGAAGCGTAGGCATGATAGTAACTCCCGGTGGTATGGGTGCTTATCCGATTTTAGTACAGGAAACCATGTCTTTGTATGGATTAAGTGAAGGGATCGGTAATGCCTTCGGGTATATTCTCTGGCTGGCACAGTTTGTTCTGGTGCTGGTGGCAGGTGCCGTATCGTTGATGTTGCTTCCCGTGCTCAACCGAAAAAAAACAACTAAATAGGACCCATATGCGAAATGCCAGTATCATTCACCAGAAAGTGTACGGTCGAGATGCCCTGATCCGCCAGGTAGCTGTTTGGAAATTTCTTGGTAAACGTATTGCTTTTACCAACGGCGTATTCGACATCGTGCATCACGGTCATATATATTCGCTAACACAGGCCGCACAGGAGGCTGATATCCTGATTGTAGGTATCAACAGTGACGCTTCCGTCAAACGCCTGAATAAAGGTCCCGAGCGCCCAATAAACGACCAGGAATCCAGGGCACTGTTGATTGCATCTATGATAATGGTAGATGCCGTAGTGGTATTTGATGAAGATACTCCCTACGACCTGATCCTTTCCATCATGCCGGATGTGCTCGTAAAAGGAGGCGATTACCGCGTAGAACAAGTGGTAGGTCACCGCGAAGTAATTGAAAACGGCGGCCAGGTGATCATTAATCCGATTGTGGAAGGTTATTCAACCACGAGTATTGTAAGGAGAATAAGTCAGAAGTGAGGAATGGAAAATGGAGGAAAGGAAGAAAGGGAGAATGGAGACGGGAGACTGGAGGCGGGAAACGGGAAACTGAAACTGAAACTGAAAAGCCATCGCAAAGCGAATCCTAAGCTAATTGAATACAATTCCTGGTTGGCGCTTCATAGAGCCGGGAAGATTGCTTAAAAAAATTGGAGCCACTGTTCCCAGTGACCCCAATTCTAACTTCATAATTCACACTTCACATTTCATATTTCATATTTGACCCACTTCTCACTGCTCTCATTGCTCTTTACTACATTTTCAATAAAGGCCATACCACGAATGCCTTCTTTTACTGAAGGGAATTCCACCACATCAGCGTTTATGGTAGTACCATTGATTCTTGCTGCCAATGTCAGTGAAAAATTACGGTAGATGTTAGCGAACGCTTCCAGGTATCCTTCAGGGTGGCCACCCGGAGTGCGACAGTTATGACGACCTATATCACTCAAGTATCCAGATCCCGCACGCAGCGTTTCCATGGGTTTGTCGTACCATTTCAGCAGCAGTGAATTCGGTTCCTGCTGGTGCCATTCGATACCACCCAATTCTCCGTAAACGCGGATAGATAAATTATTCTCCTCTCCTGCTGCTACCTGGGTGGCTATCAATACACCACTGGCTCCGGAATTAAACTTAAGCAATACAGCACCATCATCATCCAGTGCCCGGTTTTCCACTACCACATTCAGATTGGCGCAAAGCTCAGCTACTTCCAGGCCGCTGATATATTCTGCCAGGTTGAAGGCATGGGTGCCAATATCGCCCATTACCCCACTCTTACCTGATTTTTTAGCATCGGTTCTCCAGGCTGCTCCGGCATTGCCTTCGCGCTCAGATAAGCGGCTAAGCCAGCCCTGGCGATACTCTACAAATACTTTACGAACCTTTCCTATTTTTCCGCTTTGAATCAAATTGCGGGCTTCCTTCACCATCGGATAACCGGTGTAGGTATGAGTCAGGCATAGAACAAGTCCGGTTTCCTTTACTTTCTGATCCAGTGCAATCGCTTCTTCCAGGGACAAGGTAATCGGCTTTTCAATCACCACATGGAAACCCTTCTCAAGGGCCATCATGGCTGGTGCGAAATGCGCAAAATTGGGAGTAACGATGGTTACAAAATCCATGCGCACATCTTCCGGTAAAGCGGCTTCCTTTTCCAGCATTTCATCATAACTGGTATACGTGCGCTCCGGTGCTAAAAAAAGTGTTTTTCCACTCTCAATTGCGATTTCCTTATTAATACTAAGGGCCCCGCAAACGAGTTCAATCTTTCCATCCATATTGGCAGCCAGGCGATGGATGGCACCAATAAAGGCATCATTTCCACCACCAATCATTCCCATTCGAAGTTTTCGGTTCATTGTTGCTTGTTTTTGAGATTAGGATTCTAAAAATAGGAATTCTACCATGAATTTTCCACAAGCTGTGGAAAATAGAATAGCCAATACCGGGTTACTATTTCTCTGGCACAGTATTAAGGGTGTCTATTCATTAAAAAAAACTATCATGGCAACGAAAGTAACCTTTACCCTGAGTCCGGAAATTGTAGGAGAAGCAACAGAAGCGATTCTGGTGGGTGATTTTAATAACTGGAATCCCAATGAGGGCATCGGATTGAAAGTCCAGAAAGATGGCACCCTTAAAGCCACAGTAACCCTTGAACCCGGACAAACCTATCAATACCGGTATTTCCTTAATGATGGTCGCTGGGTAAACGACGGTAATGCAGATTACTACTACTTTGATCCCGTATATCATGTAGATAACTGTGTTATCACCGTTCCTGAAAAAAAAGCAAGCACTAAAAAAGCAGCTGTTGAAAAAGAGATTGAAGCTGACCCTGCAATAAAAGCAGCTGCTAAACCGAATGATCTTACCAAAATCGAAGGGATTGGAAAAAAGATCGCTGAACTCCTGAAAAATGCTGAAATCGAAAGTTTTGAGCAGCTCTCCAAAGCAACTCCCAAAAAATTAAAGGGAATCCTCGAAGCTGCAGGATCAAAATTCAAAGTACATGACCCAGCAACCTGGCCCAAGCAGGCGAAACTGGCTGCCAATGGCAAATGGGAGGAATTGAAAAAATTGCAGGCTGAGCTAAAGGGCGGTAAATAATTTCAGAACAGGTTACTGGTACATCCGTTCTACTTCCTGTACGATAAGTTCAATCTCTTTATCTTCTTCGGAGGGATCGTAGGGCTGTTTCAGACTGGACCCAAAAAAGAAGGCAACAGTCTGCCAGAATCGTGCGGAAACCCCACCCCTGTACTCTTTGACCAGTTCATAACAGTTGTTTCCGGTTTGGCGGTTGATGAGTTTCATCAGCACCCTACCCTGGTAAACAGATAACTTGGTAAGCGGGCCGGAGAACTCTTTCTTGAGTTCTTCTTCCCTGCTTTCCAGGTACTTGCGTCTTTCCTTTTTCGACATATTCGCCATTTTGGCATTGATATCATTGATGATATATCCTGCCTTTTTAGCATAAGGATAGGTCACGTATACCGCATTGCGAAGTCTTGTCCATTTGGCATAACGCTTCCGCATAGCCGGTGGCATGGGAGCGGTTACGTAAACATATTGCAGCCAACCAGATGGCAGGGTATCCCCCTCTACAACAAATATGGGCACGATGATGGTATCATTAGGCCCCCATTTGGGATTGTAAGGTATTGGTCCGGGTACAGGTGCCGGAAGTGGAGCCTGGGCCTGCGCACCAAGTCCGACCAATACCATTCCCAGTATCAGAAAACTAAAAACCGTATGATGGAGAACTCTCTGCATGCGCTGCTAAACTATCAATAACGACTCTAAGACACAAGTATTGAGCTTTCGGCTGTTACGGCTTTCCTAAATTTTGTTGATAGCTTTCAAACGCCCCTGTTTCCTGCGATAAACCATAGATACTCCGAAGCCCATTGTCATGATAATAATTCCTGCCCAGAGCAGATTAATGTGCGGGAATTCATACACTTTCAGCGCAATAAAAGGGACCATCCGGTTACTTTCCTTCACCTGCAACTCGATCTTCTGATTTTCCAGTACCCGGCTGAAAGCGATGGCTATATTTTGCGCAAACACTGTATCCACAATGTAACGTGCTTCATTTCCCTCAACATAAAATACCGGCTGTGCAGTAAAGCGCGTACCCTCTTTGGAAAACACCGTGATATCTGCCATCAACGCAGTATCTGTTGGCTGGAACTGGTATTTCTTATTATTCGGGTTTGGAACCACGTTATTCAGGGTGAAGAAACCATTGGAATAATATACCGTATCCTTCACATTGACAGTATAGCGTTTGAACTGTGCCGTATCATCACGGTTATCCATATCCGCCGCATAGGTGATATAGCTGAAGATATCCCGGTTCCAGTAATGTTTTGAATCAGGGTTATTGGAAAATCCTTCCATGCCCTTGGTATTTCGGATCAGGTTGGGATAAAGTGTAAAGTTCTCCGCACTATCCTTCCGCATCATATCAATTCTGTAATAACTAATATTTCCATTCGAATTGGTACTATCGGCATTTACGAAAGTGGCCATATAATCGCCCATATCGGTAGGTACCCCTTTAATCAGGGTCAGGTTCTCAAGGGGCTTTTCCTTGCTGCGTTCATCCCATTTTAGGTTAATACCTGTAGTATTGAAACTTAACACTTTTCGGTTGGAGGCAGAGATCAGAATGCCAACCAGGCTGAGTGCAAATCCTATGTGGGTAATGGATCCGCCTGCAGCTTTCAGCTTTCCGTTCAGCCCTGACCAAATATAAATTGCATTAGCTACCAATGCATACACAGCTGCAACAAATGCCAGGTAAATGGCAATCTGGAATCCTATGCCTTTTTTATCGTAATCCAGTCCGCTTACAAGGAAATAAATCACACAGATCGCTGCTGTTATGACAGTGGGTAACACGAATTTTTTAAGCCATCCGTTACCGGATTTTTTGTACTTCAGGTACTGCGCGAAAGCCGTCAATAAGCCAATTACGATGGCTACAAATATCTGAATCTTGTTATAGGAGAATTCAACATCCTCCGGAGCAGCCGTACTTTGACCTGTAATCTTGTTATAAATCGGGTTGAATGAGTTCTGCCAGGTGATGACCATGGCACTCAGGAATAACACCAGTGAGCCGATAAACATCCAGAATTCCCGGGAAGAAGTCTCCTCCTCACGGGCAATATGAGGAATTTGTTTGTATCGTACCAGGTATAGCGCCAGAGAAGGTATAGTGAAAATCAGCAGGAACAGCAATAACTGGGTATTCATTCCCAGGTCAGTAAAGCTGTGAACAGAGCTATCACCAAGTACACCACTCCTCGTCAGGAAGGTGGAGAATACCACCATGATAAAACCTAAAATAAAGAACAGGTAAGTAGTTCTGAGCGAATGACCGGTTGCATTAAATATCACCTGCGTATGTACACCAGCTACCAGGATCAGCCAGGGTACCAGTGATGCATTTTCCACCGGGTCCCAGGCCCAGTAACCTCCAAAGGTGAGTGACTCATAAGCCCATGCAGCACCCATCATAATTCCAAGTCCGAGTATACCTGCTGCGAACAGTGAATAAGGCAGCGCTTCACGGGTCCAGGTACCATAATCCTTTTTCCACAATCCAGCAATAGCGTAGGCAAAAGGAATAATGGAGGCTGCAAATCCAAGGAACAACACCGGTGGATGGATCACCATCCAGTAGTTTTGTAACAATTGGTTCAATCCCTGTCCATCCTGCATCTGCGGCAGATTCAGATAATCCGCCCTGGCAAACACAGGTGCATCTGCAAATTTTTCTCTTACCAGCAGGAAGGGATTACTTCCAATCATGGTATCCCCAATGTAAAGTCCCATCACCATGGTAGCCAGGCAGATCTGTGCAACTGCGATGACCGACATGATAGGAGCTTCCCACTTGGTTTTGCGGGCAATGAAATAAAGCCCGATTACCACATACCAGAAAGACCACAACAGGAAACTGCCCTCCTGGCCTTCCCAGAAAGCGGCCAGCAGGTATTCCGGATTCATATCTCTGCTGGTATGATTCCAGGCATAATAATACTCAAACTTGTGAGTAGCCATTATGTAAACCAGCAGAGCGAATACTGAGAGTATGGAAAATGCATTTATACCAAAGGCAATCCGGCCCAGTTTTTTCCAGCTTCGTTCATCTGAAAGATCCCGGGTATTGGTTGCTTTAAAATAAGAAATGGTTGCTACGAGAGCGGAAACCAGGGCCAAGACAATAAAAAAATGGCCCAGTTGCCCGGGCAATAGGTGTTCATCAATATAGTTCATGAGAGAAAGACATTAATTAGAGCTCAGGTTATTCTTGTTTGCTTCCACATCCTCCTTATACTTGGACGGACATTTCATTAACATTTCATCGCATTCAAATGTTCCATCTTTCATGCTGCCTTTCAAAACCAGTCGTTCACTTTTTTCAAAGTCGGTTGGTTTGGCATTGTGATAGATAACAGGTGTTGAATTTCCAAGCGTGTCAACAGCCACAAACCTCATATAGTTGGGATTTGTGATGGGGTCGTATTCCACCGGCTGGGACTTGTCCAGTTTGGCAATCAGGTGAACAAATTTTCCTTCCTTCTGACGGGCGGAAGCAACGGTATCATAGGTGGTCAAATCACCCATAAAACTAATGAGTACGGCAATCGCTACGGCAATGAAAATCAGGATGATGATATGTGTCTTTTTCATACTCGCAATTCTAACTTCGCAAAGGTAGGTCAATTTAAGATAGTCAGGTCATTTGTTTACCCCATACAACTTATGGTTTTAATTTTGCATCTATGTACGGCTGTACTAACTTGCGGCCGTTTTAATTATTCAGTATGGACCTTTCCCAACACGACGCCAACAGCCTTGGCAACCCCAATAACAACCTCTTTGGATTGCCAACGGATGAGCAGAATGCCCGCCTGGTCATTGTTCCAGTGCCATGGGAAGTAACCGTTAGCTACAGTGCAGGTACAGCCCGTGCAGCAGATAATATCCTGAAGGCCAGTCTACAGGTAGACCTTTACGATGCCGAGTATCACGACTGCTGGAGACAGGGTTTTTTCATGCGGGAAGTCGATAAAAAGATTTTGTTAAAAAGTGATTACCTCCGCAAAGAAGCGGAACTCTACATTGATTATATATCCAATGGAGACGACGTAGAAAAAAATAATTTCATGTGTCGCTCCCTTAAGGATATCAATGAAGGAAGTCTTTTTCTCAATAACTGGGTATATGCGCAATGCCGGGAACTTCAGTCCAAAGGAAAACTGGTGGGGTTATTAGGCGGCGATCATAGCACACCATTTGGCTTTATCAAATCCCTTGCTGAACAACACGAAGCCTTCGGCATTCTTCAAATTGATGCCCATTGTGATTTGAGAAAACAGTATGAAGGTTTTAAATATTCCCACGCAAGTATTATGTACAATGTACTGGAAGAACTGCCTCAGGTAAATAAACTGATACAGGTGGGAGTTCGGGATTTTTGTGATGAAGAAGTGGATTATATCCGCAACAGCAATAACAGGGTTCAATGCTTTTTTGACCGCGATCTTAAAAATCGGTTATACGATGGCGAAAGTTGGAGAAACATTGTAGAAGATATCGTAGCCAGCCTGCCGCAAAAAGTCTATATCAGCTTTGATATCGACGGACTGGATCCCAAACACTGCCCCAATACAGGCACTCCAGTATTCGGCGGACTCGAAGCAGACCAGGTATTTTACCTTTTCCGGAAAGTACATGAAAGTGGCCGAAAAATCATTGGTTTTGATCTCAATGAAGTGGGTGTGGGTGACAACGACTGGGATGCCAATGTGGGGGCTCGTGTATTGTACAAACTTTGTAATATCTTAACTGCTGCGAACCTCTAAACCCTATTTTCGCAGCCATGATCTACCAGTACGTAGTTACCTTAAAAAATAAATTCAGCCACACGATTGACCGCTTCAGTATGCTGGTCTGCGGTGTCTCTGCCCTGCTTTTCCTGGAAGCTTATTTCTCCGGCGATGAAAAATTAATGATCCTGGTTTTAGGAGCTGTGCTGGTATTATTGTTAACAGCTTTTAATGCATACCGGATTTTAAAATTGAATAAAAGAGTACGGTTCAATTATCTTCTTATGTTAACCGGACTGGTATGGGCTGGTATGCCGGTTTACCCCTGGCTGAGTATTCCACTCATTCTGATGGGACTTATTGAACATCAGGCAAAAAAAGACCTGGAGATTGGGTTTTCGGATGAGGAAATCGTATTTAACAGCATTCCCCGCAAACATTACAGTTGGAATGAATTCACCAATATTGTGTTGAAAGACAACCTGCTTACCCTTGATTATGCCAATAACCGGCTCTTTCAGCGCGAAACAGTGGACGATGACGACGATAATTGTGAAGAAGATGAATTCAATAGCTATTGTCGCCAACGCTTGAACGCCAGCCTGTAAATCCCCTCTATCTCTCTATCTTTGCGGGATGGCAAGTTCCCCTTTTCTCCTTTATTCAGATGGTAAAGGAAATATTTTCGAAGACGATACCCTTTATGCAACAGGCCGGTCTGGATGGGATGTGTACCCGGTTCCTGACGAAGACTGGATTCCCCTTCCCGATGGTGGCAATTTATATGAACTACCCGGAAGAAAAGGGATAGGTATTGATGTGGTTACCGGTGAGATGAGACTCTGTGAAAAAGGTTGGGCAGTGGCGGCGTTTATCCCGCCGGCACATACCGGTTTGTTTCTGGCAGCCTATGAAACCCAGCCCGATGCACCCACACTTCCGCTGTTCTGTTACACTGCAGCTGGCTGGATCAATGATCAGTTTGTGGTTCCGGCTGTCCGAATTGAGGCTGATATCCGGCAGGAATGTAAAGGCTATGATGATGCCATTATTCAATCCGGGCTTTCAAAACTGGTAACCGCTTTCCCTCATAATCGCCTGGTTCAGCACCTGGCTGATAACTGTTGTAACACCTACCACTGTCCGGCAGCCCGAAATTATTTCATGGGCCGCTGGGAATGCCCCGTGCCGGCCTCCCCAGCCTGCAATGCAAACTGCGTAGGCTGTATATCTCTTCAGCCGGATGAGGAAGTCATCGTATCCACACAGGATCGATTGAGTTTTCGTCCAAGTCCGGAAGAAATTGTTGAGTATACGGTGCCACACCTGGAGTCTGCCCCCTATCCGATCATCAGTTTTGGTCAGGGTTGCGAAGGAGAACCTTTACTGGTTTGGGATACCTTACGTGATGCCATAACCGAAATCCGCAAGCACACTTCCAAAGGCAGTATAAATATCAACACCAACGGATCAAAACCCGATGCCGTAAAAGCCTTGTGTGAAGCGGGACTGAACAGTATCCGTGTTTCGACAAACAGTGCACGGCGGGAAATTTACATGCCTTATTACCGGCCGAATAATTATGATTTTGAAGATATCGTTGAGAGCCTGAAAGTAGTGCGCAGTTATGGCGGATGGACCTCCATCAATTATTTTGTGTTCCCGGGAATGACTGACAGTGTAGAAGAATACGAAGCTCTTAGAAAGCTTATCCGGGAAACCGATCTCTGTATGATCCAATGGCGCAATTTCAACATAGACCCCGACTGGTACCTGGGAAAAATTGGAGTAACCGATACAGGAGAGTGTATGGGGGTAAAACAACTGATGGAGTTGATCAGGGAGGAGTTTCCCAATCTGAAATTCGGTTATTACAATCCGCCGATTGAACGGATCAAAGGAAATTATGAACAGGATTTTGCGCATTGATGAAAACTGAAACAAAATCCTGGCTGGGTGCGCTGTTAGCTGTCATCGCCACCCTGATCTGGAGTGGAAATTTCATCATTGCCCGATCGGTACATGATTTAATACCACCTGTTTCACTGGCGTTTTATCGCTGGCTTTGTGCTACCCTTATCTTGTCGCCCCTGGTGTGGAAAGATCGGGTTGCCATCGTCAGGGCGGTGCGCGAACAACCAGGCTACTACCTGGCCATCGGCATAACGGGTGTAAGTCTTTTTAATACACTTGTATATGTAGCTGGGAAATATTCTCCGGCTATCAACCTGGCACTGGTTGGTACTACCAGCTCACCGCTGATGGTAATACTGCTGGGCAGAATTGTATTTAAGGAGCGAATCAGCTGGTTACGCGCAATTGGTTTATTGCTTTGTATGAGCGGCATTCTTTTCCTGATGGCCAAAGGCAGCTGGGAAAATCTGCTGGCTTTGCGTTTTGGGAAGGGAGATCTCTGGATTCTTGGAGGAGCTCTCGCTTTTGCAATTTACACCCTGCTGGTGCGAAAGAAAAAAGATACACTGAAACCTGACTCGTTTCTTTTCCTGGCCTTTTTTATAGGCACTATTTGCCTGGTTCCATTTTATGCATGGGAATTGAATAGTTCTGTACCAGTTCAATGGAATCTGGGGCTGGCGGGGATCATTCTATACCTGGGACTTGGGGCATCGGTGATAGCTTTTCTTTGCTGGAATGGGGCTATCAGCCGAATTGGTGCAGTGAGAACCTCCCTGTTTGGAAATCTTATCCCATTGTTCAGCAGTATTGAAGCCTTGTGGTTATTGAATGAACAACTGGGTTGGGTACACCTGATCAGTGGGTTGTTAATTTTATCCGGATTGGTATTGGCCAACCGGATCCAAAAACTTTAACATGCTTTGAAACTGCACCTGCTCCAAATCACGTAAAATTGTATCGTACCTTTAGCATACTAACCCAACACTATGGCAACCGAATTTGAAGTACAAAAAAATATCAGAGCAGGAGGATATACAGCACTTGTAGTAGTGCTGCTATTGATTGTTCTGTTTTTTATACGGTGGACGATACCGGTTCCACCACCTCCCCCATTGGATGAAGGAATTGAAGTAAACCTGGGCAGTAGCGATGAGGGATTGGGCGATGATCAACCTATGTCGCCCGAAAGTCCTGCTCCTGCAACTCCCGTTACTTATACCCCTCCCCGTGCAAGTGCTGCAGCAGCAGAAGATACACGCAATGTGGAAACAGACGATAGCGACGAAGAAGCACCCGTTGTAAAAACACCAGCCAAACCTAAACCCAATGCAACCAAAATTCCGGAGAAGGAAGAAGCCGTAAAACCAACCAAAGCGCCCGCTAAACCTGTGGAGAATCCAACTCCTGCCACTGCAAAACCCAAAGCAGTGTTTAAAGGTGTAAGTGGAACAGGTGCAGGTGGCAATGAAGCAGATTCCTACCAGAAAGGAGGCAACCAGGGAATTGCAGGTGGCACCGGCGACCAGGGCAAACCAGGCGGCAACCCGAACTCCACCAATTACGAAGGAAATGGTGGAACGGGAAAATCCGGGGTATCCATCTCAAGAGGCTTGCAGGGCAGAAAAATAATTACGCAGCCGAGTTTTGAGGATGATTTCAACGAAAATGCAAAAGTGGCTGTAGACATTCGCATTGATGCTGCGGGCAAGGTAATTTCTGCTGTTTATCAGCCAAAGGGATCAACCACTTCTAACAATAACCTGAAGGCCATTGCGATCCGGAAAGCCATGCAACTGAAGTTCAATAGTGGCAATGAAGAAGAACAAATAGGAACCATTGTCTTTAATTTCCGATTGAGAAATTAGAATTCCTAGTTTTGCAGGGATGAACTATGCGGAAACCATTGATTTTCTGTACAGCCGTCTGCCCATGTTCAGCAAACAGGGAGCAGGTGCGCTTAAAAAAGACCTGCACAATATCCGTGCGCTGGAACAGGCTAACGGAAATCCACATACTAAATTCAAAAGCATTCATATTGCCGGTACGAATGGCAAAGGCTCCACCAGTCATATGCTGGCTGCTATTTTGCAGAAAGCTGGTTATAAAACAGGTTTGTACACATCCCCGCATCTGAGAGATTTTCGGGAGCGTATCCGCATCAATGGTCAGATGATTCCGGAACAACGGGTGATTGAGCTTACAGAAGCTTACATCCCCCTCATGGATGCAATCGAGCCTTCTTTCTTTGAAATAACCGTAGCCATGGCATTTCAGTGGTTTGCGGAAGAACAGGTAGACATTGCCGTTATTGAAACCGGGTTGGGGGGAAGACTGGACAGCACCAATATCATCCTCCCGGAATTATCCGTAATTACCAATATTGGATGGGATCACATGCATATCCTGGGCAACGATCTGCCTACTATTGCTTCGGAAAAAGCTGGCATTATCAAACCCGGTATTCCAGTAGTAATTGGGGAAGTGTTGCCGGAAACCCGGCAGGTATTTGAGCAGGTGGCCAAATCAATGCAAGCACGGATTCATTATGCGGAAGAGGAACAGGAATTGGTGGAATGGAATTTTAGCAATCATCGTTTACAGGTTACCGTGAGACACCGGAATGCACAGGATGCCTTGCACCTGGAATTGGATTTGCCCGGCTATTATCAGTTAAAAAACATCCGCACGGTTTTACAGGCTGTTGAATTGCTGAAGCAGCTGGGCTGGAAAATTCCTGCAGTTGTATTAAAGGAGGCACTTGTCCATGTTAAACAACTAACAGGGCTCCATGGTCGTTGGGAATTGATTGATCAGTCGCCCGACCTCGTATTGGATGTTGCCCATAATGAAGATGGTATCAGGGCAATTCTGAAACAACTTGAACTGTGCAATTTTCATCATCTGCACCTGGTTATTGGCATGGTAAAGGACAAAGATGTTTCCAAAGTATTGTCTCTCCTGCCTATTACTGCTACCTACTATTTTACCCAGGCCCAGATTCCCAGGGCCATGCCTGTTGATGAATTGAGATTGCAGGCTGACCGTTTTCAGCTTTCCGGGAATGCCTACCCGAATGTAAACCTGGCTATCGCAGCGGCAAAAGCAGCAGCTGATAAACGGGATCTGATCCTGGTATGCGGCAGTGTTTTTGTAATTGGTGAAGTCAACCGGTAAAAGCCAGTTTTCCAGATTTGAGAAGGGCAAAAAACAGGCAGCTAACATGTAATGCCTGCACCAGTTCCTGCTTTCTGACTTTTTCAATGAACTCCTCCATAGGCATCTCCAACACTTCGATTTCTTCATTGTGATCCAGTTGTTGTTCCTGTGTTTTTATTCCACCGGTTGCCAGGAATAACTCCGTGTAATTTGTGAGCACCCCCGGATTGGCAGCCACTCTTCCAACCCATTCTACCTTATCAAAACGATAACCTGTTTCTTCCAGCAATTCACGGTGCATGGCTGTGGCAAAATCTTCCCCGGGATCTACGAAGCCTCCGGGGAATTCAAGCACCACTTCTTTAATTGGATGCCGGTATTGATTCACCAGTAATACTTTGTTGTCTGCGGTCAGTGCCAGTGCTGTAGCGGAAGTTGGCATCTCCACTACAAAATAGGGATCTATGATCGCACCATCTTCCCGTTGGCAGCGATCGCGCCGGGCTGTGAAATAAATATGTTCACTGATGTATTCAGATTCGAGAGTCTTCCATTTCATAGAACAAAGAAACAGTAAATCGGTCAGTTGCGGTTGACTACCAGCCCATTCTTTCCCTAAGACTGGTAATATGTGCCACATGATGCCGGCCGTGCCAGCTATACATACCCAATAGATGCCAGCAAGTCATCACCTTACCATGTTCGGGGTGTATGACAGATCGATTCATCAGGGTTGCTTCATCTAATCCTTTTACCAGTTCATACCAGCGACTGTGAAGCGCATGCAGGAGTGTAAGTGAAATATTCACCGGCAGTGCTTCCACATCTGGCAATTTGGCCCAAGCTTCTTCATCGTAAGGTTTAATAGTTGGTTGCTCTTCCGTTAAGGCCAGCTTAAACCGGATGAGTGCATTCATATGACTATCGGCCACATGATGCACCACCTGGTGAAGGGTCCATCCTCCTTCCCGGTACGGTGTATGTAATTGAGCTGCATCCAGATTCAAAACTGCATTTTCCAGTAGTTGCGGGAGATATTTAATATCAATAATCCATTCCTGAAATTTTTTTTCAGAATAAGGCACTGGCTCGAAATGACCGATCGGATAACGCATGATATGAAGTGTGAATTATGAAGTATGATTTATGAAGTAGGAATTATTTACGGATGAAAAGTTGGGTATAGTAGAAGCGACCCGTAACGTCTTTTGAAACACCGATGCCGGTCAGGTTGTAGGGACCTTCAATATTTTTCCGGTGTGTCGGACTATTGATCCATCTTTTCACTACTTCTGCTGCACTCATGTTTCCTACCGCCACATTTTCTGCAGATCCTACGATTCCTTCCAGGCGCTGGCTGATTCGTTTTACCCTAGCCCCATAACCACCATGGCCAAATGCTACCTGCTTGCGGGCCATCGCCTGGCTGTGCACACTCGCTTCTGTTGCGATTACCGAATTCGACTTCAAAGCAGGCAATCCTTTTTTCTTCCGGTAATCATTTACTTCCTTAAGAATATCCTGCTCAAGAGAACCTGCTGAAACTGTTGCGGTAGCGCCGCCACTTGTTTTTTCAGATTTAATTCCGGGATTTGTTTTGCAGGAAACAACTCCTGCAATCAAAAAGAGGAAAAAGATCCGGATAACTGATTTCGTCATATTCACAGATTGCTTACAAGGCTAAAGATATTAATTATTATCCCGCCATGCAGCCCTCCAATTCAGCCATCATGTTGCTGCTGCCGGCAAAGAAAGGGGATCGTTGGTGCAGACTCTCCGGTTGCAATTCGAGGATCCTGTTTTTACCATCTGTAGCCTTGCCACCGGCTACTTCCAGGATAAACGCAAAGGGATTGCATTCATACATCAACCGCAACTTCCCTTCCGGCTTTTTGAGAGTGCCCGGATACATAAAGATCCCTCCCTTAATTAGATTTCGGTGAACATCACTTACCATACTGCCGATGTATCGCTGCGTATATGGTCCGCCGTTGGTATCATTCTTTTGCTGACAGCGGGTAATATACTGCCTCACTCCCTCATCATATTGAAAGAAATTACCGTGATTAACCGAATATATCTGGCCATCTGCAGGACATTTCATGTCTGGGTGGCTAAGACAGAATTCTCCAATGGAAGGATCAAGTGTAAAGCCATTTACTCCTCGTCTGGTAGCGTAAACCAGCATGGTACTGCTTCCGTAAATGATATAACCCGCTGCCACCTGCTGAATGCCTTTCTGGATAAAATCAGCCTGGGTACAGGGTTTACCTACTTCGCTGGTGCGTCGAAAAACAGAAAATATGGTGCCGATAGAAACATTTACATCAATATTGCTGCTGCCATCCAGCGGATCGTATAATACCACATATTTGGATTGATTACTGACCTCGTCATCAAACACCACCACATCATCCATTTCCTCACTACCGATACCGGCACAACTGATCCCATGGCGCAGTACACCCATCATCTGGTTATTAGCAAAAACATCAAGTTTTTTTACTTCTTCCCCCTGCACATTTACACTTCCGTTATTCCCAAGGATGTCTACGAGTCCGGCTTTGTTTACTTCCACATTGATCCGCTTGGCGGCTAATCCAATATCACGAAGCAGGTTACTAAGCTGGCCGGTGGCCTGGGGAAAATTGCGCAATTGCTGGATGGTGAATTCGTCCAGGGTAAGGACCTGTCTGTTTACAGTTAGCATGGTAGCAGTCGTTTGTCGTGCAACAAAAATAGAAGGATTTAACTGACCCAACGCTGTTATCTTTGGCAAAATTTCCAGTTTTCATGCAGGTATTTAAATTCGGGGGAGCCAGTGTCAGTACCACTGAACGAATCCGTGCCCTGGTCCCTATTTTTCATCAATTCCGGGATCAGCAACTTTTGGTTGTTATTTCTGCAATGGGTAAAACCACCAATGCCCTGGAAAAGGTAGCCCATGCATTTTATGATGGCAATAGAGATGCCGCCCTGCAATTATTCCAGGAAATAAAGCAGCAACACCTGCAAACGGCCGGTGATTTACTGAATACCGGATATGCTGCCTGTGAAGAACAGCTTACGAATTTTTTTACAGAAGTGGAATGGCTGCTGCATGATCAGCCGGTGCAATCATTCGATTACTATTACGATCAGATTGTTTGTATTGGAGAATTGCTCTCTACAGCTATTGTCAGCGCTTTTCTGAATGAAGCCGGCATTCCTAACCAATGGCTGGATGTGAGAGATGTACTTCGCACGGATGACAATTTCCGCGATGCAAATATCGATTGGGAGTACAGTACTCTTAAAGTTAATCAGGCGGTTAAGCCCTTGTTCAGCAAAACCAGCATTGTACTTACACAGGGGTTCATTGGCTCAACGGATGAAAATGAAAGCACTACCCTTGGTCGGGAAGGAAGTGACTATAGTGCTGCTGTATTCGCCAACCTGCTTGATGCCAGTGCACAAACCATTTGGAAAGATGTTGCAGGTGTAATGAATGCAGATCCCAAACGCTTTCCGGATGCACAACTCATCTCCACTCTCAATTATACCGAAGTAATAGAAATGGCCTATTATGGAGCCCAGGTAATACACCCGAAAACCATCAAGCCGCTTCAGAACAAAAGTATCCCGTTACAGGTAAAGTGTTTTCTTGATACCAGTTTGCCTGGTACCCTCATTCACAACAAACCGGTGAAAAATCTTCCACCCATCATTGTATGGAAAGAAAATCAGGTACTCCTTCAATTTAAATCAAAAGATTTCTCCTTTGTTGGAGAACAACCCGTTGCACAGTTGTATCAAACATTTGCTCACTTATCGCTTCGGCCCAATATGACGCAGAATGGGGCCATCAGTTTTACCTGCGTGCTGGATGATAACCCGGAAAAAATGGATGAACTGGCACATTCAGCAGCGGGCCAGTTTGAAGTTACTGTAGAAAAAGGGTTGTCGCTGCTTACCATACGTCACTTTGTGCCTGAGCTTTTCGAAAAACTAAGTGCAGGAAAAAAATTGGTACTGAAACAGGAAACAACAGAGACAGTGCAGGGGCTTTTTAGAAGTGAGAAGTCAGACGTGAGAAGTGAGACGTGAGAATGGAGGAATGGAAGATGGAGCAAAGGAAGAAGGGAGACAAAGGAAACGGGAGACAATCTTTTATTGTTTTTGAGCGGATGTCCCAAGTCGGTATGCAAAGAATACAGTTGTGATCAAAATCAGCAGCTGAAACAGTAGCAAAAAATTGGTTAGGGTATGGGATATTGGGTCTGGTTGCGGAACTGGAAAATGTTGCTGTCCAGATTCAGCTAACGGCGGATATACGGACCAGCCAGCTGATGCAACCTGTGAGAGTTTTTTTATCAGGAAACTTATTGATCCCATCAGGAAAATTCCGAAGCAAGGAGTACCCAATAGCTGTATAGGGATGAAAATATCCGGATGCTTGTTTTGATGATAAATAAAAAAACGTAGTGAATAACATCATGGGGGGCAGCAATACCCAACTCTGAATTATATAATAGGAATCATGCAAGTGGATATCTATCGAACCCGCTAAGTAAAAAGCACCGAATAAGATCCTGGTTAGTAGAAAGGTCAATAAGATAGAAAGTATGACCCAAACCAATTCCTGTAATAGCTGCCGCACCCCTTTTGCCATCAAATGGACTATTCAAATTAGATTATCCCCAATCACACTTCTAAATTCTTACTTCTAAGTTCTCACTTCATACTTCCATTAGCTTCCAACCTGTACCCCTGGCAACTTATTTTCAATTACGATTGTCTGCTTCAGTTTCATTGGTACCGATTTGCCTTCGCGGACAGCAGGTAACCAGTCGGGCATTTCTTCAAGGGCATCCAGCAGGTGTTCATTGAGCAAATCATTGCCACCACGGATGATGCGTGGGTTCAAAACCTTGCCTTTTGCAGTCACGATGAATTCAACCAATACATAGGCCGTATGCTGGTCGTCGTTAAGATAGGGGCCCAATTTTTTATTCAAATCCCTTAGGTATTGCCGGAAGGCATCCGAACCACCGGGGAACTCCGGTAATTTATGAACGGTAGTGGGAATTTCTGATTCATCAAATTCGGTAAGCTTGCGTTTCTTTTTAACTACTGGCGGAGGCAGCACCTTTTTTTCAGCACTGGGTAAGGCATTTCTTACTTCTTCATCCAGCACATAACTGCCACGGTTATTCACCATGATCAGCGGCAATTGTTTGTGTTTTTCGAAATAATAAAACACTTCCTTCAAACTGTTGGCGAGATGAGCATAATCTGCAAAATCACGCACATATCTGCCCAAATAATCTGCACTCTTTTTTACATTGAAGCGTACTGGGAATATATGAACCGGAATGAAGTCCTGCCCGGATGATTTGGCATAAGTAGCCAGTGCATACAATTCTTCGATCTGGGAATCAGTTATCGGGATACAACCTGTAGTAACACAACTGCCGTGAATATAGATGTCTCCACCTGGCTGAATGGCATCACTCAGGTAGCGATCCGATGCGTTGGGATAATTTAAACCCAGCGATAAATGGTAAACACTGCGTGGATTAAATTCATTGATGTAATAGAATCCCTCTGGTACCTGGTAATCACCCTCCATCCGTTTGGGGCCTAATGTGCCTGCCATGGCACAAACCTTGTAGGTTTTAAACAGCTGGAAAGGTTCTTTTTTATCGTTTTTAACCCATACTTCGAGCTGGCTGTCATATTTGAAGGAACGCAGGTAAATATATTTGGCTGGCCAGGACAATCCCTTTTCCATAAACTGCCGACGAAGACTATCTTCTTTTTTGCGAAGGATATCATGGAGGCGGGGAAAGTTTCGCTGGTAATCTGCAAAACTGGCATTGTAGGAAGTTTGCGAGAATCCAGCAAGTACCCAGCTAAGGATCAATAGGGTGATGCTGATTTTTTTCATAGTTGATCAGAACAGCACTAAAATAATACAAACAATTGATAAGAAAGCCATAAAATAATCCCCGGAAACGCTGTTCCGGGGATGTTTATTATAAATTACCTCTTTTTTCCTGCTCCCGTTCAATGGCTTCGAACAAGGCTTTGAAATTTCCCTTTCCAAAACTTTTTGCTCCTTTTCGCTGAATGATCTCAAAAAACAGGGTGGGTCGATCCTCCACCGGTTTGGTGAAGATCTGCAATAAATACCCTTCCTCATCACGATCCACCAGGATGCCCAGCTCGCGCAAGGGTGCCAGGTCTTCATCTATTTGTCCCACACGATCCAATAATTCATCGTAATAAGACCCTGGCACTTTTAAAAACTCCACTCCTCTTTGTCGTAATGCCGAAACCGTTTCAATAATATTATTGGTAGCCAGGGCCACATGCTGACATCCTTCTCCATTGTAAAAATCAAGGAATTCTTCCACCTGGCTTTTTTTCTTACCCTCTGCGGGTTCATTTATGGGGAATTTCACATATCCGTTTCCGTTAGACATCACCTTGCTCATCAAAGCAGAATATTCTGTTGAAATATCCTTGTCATCAAAACTCAGAATATTACGGAAGCCCATTACATTTTCATAAAATCCAACCCATTTTTCCATCTGGTTCCAACCCACATTTCCGACGCAGTGGTCCACATACAAGAGCCCTGTTTCAGTGGGATTGTATTCCGATTTCCATGTCCGGTAACCAGGAAGAAAAGGTCCTGGATAATTGGTGCGCTCTATAAAAAGGTGAACTGTATCCCCATAGGTTTTAATCCCACTCATAATCAGTTCGCCGTATTCATCTGTCAGACGCTGTGGTTCCATATAGGAGTCTGCGCCCCGCAATGTGGTTTCATTCCATGCTTTTGTGGCATCCTCGACCCGAAGCGCGAGCATTTTAACTCCATCCCCATGCCGATAAATATGATCGGCGATTGCATTATCAGGACGAAGCGGGGTTGTAAATACGAAAGTGAGTTTATGTTGCCGCACCGCATAACTCGCGCGGTCCTTTACACCGGTTTCGGGGCCTGCATACGCCAGGCTCTGGAACCCGAAGGCGGTCCTGTAAAAATGGGCGGCCTGTTTGGCGTTCCCTACATAAAATTCTACATAATCCGTTCCCTGCAGGGGAAGAAAATCAGTTGCAGCATGCTGCTGAAGTTTGGATAATACCTGGTTCATTTTGTGGGTAATTAAAAGAAATGAAGAATCAGGACCGGGAATCCGGACCTGTTGAAAGCTTAAACCAGTGAAATTGAATCCATCGCCAATGACTCCATCAGCAGGCAGTACTGCTGCCGGTGATCGGAAAACAGTTTATGTGGATAATCCGGAGTCATGGTACAAATATAAGAATCCTGAACCTGCAGGCAGCGGAATCATTATTTTTGCGCCATGAAAAAAGTTGGAATACTTGGAGGCGGACAATTAGGAAGAATGTTGTTACAGGAAGCGGCCAATTACCCGGTCGAAACCTGGGTAATGGAAAACGATCCCTCCTGCCCTGCTGCTCATCTCTGCCATCATTTTGTAACCGGAAATATTCGCGCCTTTGATGATGTATACCAATTTGGCAAACAACTGGATGCAATTACCATCGAAATTGAATCCGTAAACGTGGATGCGCTGGAACAGTTAGAAAAAGAAGGTGTAAAAGTGATTCCGAAGCCGTCCGCACTGAGAACCATCAAAAATAAAATAACACAGAAAGAATTTTACCAATCCAATGGCATCCCAACTGCAGCATTTGTTACGGTTCCCAATAAGGAAGCGCTCAAATCCCATTTGGAATTTTTACCGGCTGCTCAAAAACTGGGCGAAGGCGGATACGACGGAAAAGGAGTTCAATTACTCCATTCATTTGAGGAATTTGAACTTGCCTTCGATGCACCCAGTGTATTAGAAAAAAAAGTGGCCATTGAAAAGGAAATTGCAGTGCTGGTAGCCATCAATAATAAAGGAGAGCAAGCCATCTACCCCCCTGTTGAAATGGTATTCGATCCCAATCTGAATTTGCTGGATTACCAGATTGCTCCGGCAGACCTGGAAGACAAAACACTCTGGAGAGTGGAGGCCATTGCACTGAAACTGGTGAAAGCACTTGAATCTCCGGGTTTGTTTGCCATTGAGCTCTTTATAGACAAAGACGGAGAAGTACTGGTAAATGAAGCAGCGCCAAGAGTGCATAACAGCGGTCATCATACTATTGAAGCCCATTCCTCCTCCCAGTATGATATGGTATGGCGGATTCTTTTGGATTTTCCACTTGGATCTACCACTGCCCTGCTCCCCTCTTCCCTGGTCAATCTGATTGGTGAACCCGGTTATTCAGGAGACGTAAACTATGAAGGATTGGAGGAAGTATTAAATATGGAGGATGTGTATGTTCACCTCTATGGTAAAAAACAAACGAAGCCAGGTAGAAAAATGGGACATGTTACTGTACTTGGTAAGGACAGGCATGACCTCGTAAGAAAGGCCCACCAGATCAAACGCATTTTAAAAGTAAAGAGTTAAAAGTCATTCCTAATCTGTCTTTTCCAATCATCCTGATTAATTACCGTTCATCCCAAGAATATAGGAATCTGTAGTGATTTGACGACTTCTGAAAAGCCTGCCAACATTAGGCAGGATTTATCTGTTAATTTTACCATTGACCCAACATTAAATCAGGGAAAATTCATGCGATCAATATCCAGTGTGTTCACTTTTTTACTTCTCTCCGGTCTTATTGGAGGGTTGAATTCCTGTAAATCAGATGACAAGAAAAAAATTGCCCCTCCTGCTGCAGGAACATCCGCTCGTCCCTCCCAGGTGATCAAAGTGGAGGCTTTCGTACTTAAACCCGGATCCGTAAGTGAAAAACTGGAAGTTCCGGGCACCCTGATGCCCTATGAAGCAACTGAATTAAGACCTGAAGTTTCAGGAAGAGTAACTCAATTGAATATCCGGGAAGGGCAACAGGTTGGCAAGGGAACCTTGCTCGTTAAATTGTATGATGATGATCTCCAGGCTCAATTAAAAAAACTGCAGGTGCAGTTAAATATTTACGAACAAACTGCCAGTCGCCAGGCTGAACTGTTAAAAATAGATGGTATCAGCAAGCAGGAATATGACCTTAGTGTACTGCAGGTAAATAATATCAAAGCGGATATGGAGTTAATACGTACCTCCATTGAAAAAACAGAAATCCGGGCCCCTTTCTCTGGTCGCCTTGGATTGCGCAATGTGAGTCTGGGTGCCTATGTAACACCAGCCACGCTGATCACCAATATCCGCCAGGAAAACGAATTGAAACTGGAATTCACTGTACCGGAAAAATACAGTAGCCGCATAAAAGCAGGCTCGATGGTAAGATTCAGTGTTGAAGGACTGGATAAAACGATCCCGGCAAAAGTGCTGGCAACTGAAGAAGCAGTTATGGAAGACAGCAGAAGCCTGCGCATCCGTGCAGTAGTGCAGGGTAAAGCTCCCCAACTGATACCAGGTGCATTCGCTAAAGTGCAACTGGATTTCGGAAAAGACAACAATGCGCTGATGATCCCTACCCAGGCTGTAATACCCCAGGCGAGATTCAAAAAAGTGATTGTTTACCGGGATGGAACTGCCGTATTTGAAACCGTAACAACCGGAGTAAGAGATAGCAGTTATGTACAAATCATAGAAGGATTGAGATCGGGGGATACTATTGTAACAACCGGCCTGCTTTCCATTAAACCGGAAGCCAAAATTGCCATATCCAAACTTAATTAAGCAGCCATGAATATATCCGAACTGAGTTTGCGGAGGCCGGTTCTGGCCATCGTAATGAATGTGGTGATCATCGTTTTCGGATTGATCGGTTATAAATTTCTGGGGGTTCGGGATTACCCGGCGATTGATCCCCCTGTTGTTAACGTTCGAACCTCTTACCCCGGAGCCAACGCAGACATCATAGAATCCCAGATTACAGAGCCCCTGGAAAAAGCCGTGAATGGTATTGCCGGTGTAAAAAATATTACTTCCAGCAGCAGCCAGGGCACTTCCAATATTACCGTTGAGTTTGATTTATCCATCGACCTCGAAGCTGCCGCCAATGATGTTCGGGATAAGGTTTCACAAGCAGTTCGATCTCTACCAGATGATCTGGATGCCCCTCCGGTTGTGTCCAAAGCAGATGCCAGTTCAGATGTAATCATCTCCATGACCGTTCAGAGTAATACGCGCAACCAGTTACAGGTAACAGAGTATGCCACCAATAACCTGCTGGAGCGACTTCAAACCATTCCCGGTGTAAGTGGAATACAGATCTGGGGTGAGAAACGGTATGCCATGCGGATCTGGTTCGATCCGGCTAAATTATCTGCCTATGGTTTAACGCCGGGTGATGTGCAAACAGCTTTAAGAACCCAAAACATTGAATTACCCTCCGGTAAAATATCCGGTAATGCTACTGAACTTTCCGTTCGAACCTTTGGCTTACTTAATACTGAAGAAGAATTCAATAATATCATTGTAAAAAATGTGGGAGGCTCCGATATCAAACTAAAAGATATTGGTGAAGCTGTATTAGGGCCAGAGAATGAAGAAACCGTACTAAAAGAAAGTACTATTCCAATGATAGCCCTGGCCCTGGTACCACAGCCCGGTTCCAATTATGTAGCCATCAGTGATGAGTTCTACAAACGCTATGAACAGATCAAAAAGGATGTACCGGAGGATATTTCACTTGACATCGCACTGGATCAGACGAAATTTATCAAGCGCTCCATATTGGAAGTGGAAGAAACACTGATCATTGCCTTTGTTTTGGTGGTATTGATTATTTATTTCTTTTTCCGCGACTGGATCATAGCCATCCGACCGCTGATTGATATCCCTGTGTCATTGATAGGAGCCTTTTTCATTATGTACCTTTTTGGATTTACCATCAATGTACTGACCCTGCTGGCAATTGTACTGGCAACCGGCCTGGTGGTGGATGATGGTATTGTGGTAACAGAAAATATCTTCAAAAAAATGGAGAAGGGCATGGATAAATGGCAGGCTGCAAAGGAAGGCTCAAAAGAAATATACTTTGCAGTAATTGCGACCTCCATTACACTCGCCGTGGTATTCCTGCCGATCGTTTTCCTGGAAGGGTTTGTTGGACGACTCTTCCGTGAATTTGGAATTGTTGTGGCAGGGGCGGTATTAATATCGGCATTTGTATCACTAACACTCACACCTGTACTAAACGTAAAGCTCACCCGAAAATCACAGAAACCATCGTGGTTTTATCGGAAAACAGAACCTTTTTTCGTGGGAATGGAAAATCTGTATCGCCGCACCCTGACCGGTTTTATGCGGGTGCGCTGGATTGCCTTCCTGATCATCGGCATATGTTTTGCCGCCATATATTTTATTGGCACCAATATGCAGTCGGAACTTGCTCCTATGGAAGATCGCAGCCAGTTCAGGCTATCTATAACCGCACCCGAAGGAACTTCCTTTGATTACATGGATAACTATATTGACCGGATCGGAAGTTTCATGCTGGATTCAGTTCCTGAAAAGCGTGTAATGATCACCGTTACAGCTCCCGGTTTTTCAGGTACAGGTTCAGTGAACACCGGTTTCCTGCGGATGACGCTCGTGGATCCTGATGAGAGAGTTCGAAGTCAGCAACAGATTGTAGATATGGTAAACCGTAACCTGGGAAGGTTTAATGAAGGTCGCGCTTTCGCAATCCAGGAGCAGACCATTCAGGTGAACAGAAGAGGCGGCTTACCGGTTCAATTTGTAATTCAGAACGTAAACTTTGAAAAGATCCGGGAAATACTTCCGAAATTCCTGGAAGAAGCCAACCGCAGCCCGGTATTCCAGGGGGTAGATGCCGATCTGAAATTCAACAAACCAGAACTGCGCCTTAATATTGATCGTCTCAAGGCAAGTCAGCTTGGTATTTCAGTAGAAGATATTTCCTCCACGCTACAACTGGCGCTCAGCAATCGTCGCCTCGGCTATTTTACTAAAGATGGTAAACAATACCAGGTAATCGGGCAGCTGGCCAGAAACGATCGGGATGAACCTACCGATTTGAAAACAGTGTATGTACGCAGTTCCACAGGACAGGTAGTATCGCTTGATAATATTGTAAGCTTTGAAGAGGAAACCACCCCACCAACCATCTACCATTTTAACAGATATAAATCCGCAACAGTATCAGCCGGACTCGCACCTGGTAAAACCATCGGTGATGGGATTAAAGAAATGGAAAAGATTGCAGATGGTTTACTGGATGAAAGTTTTTCAACTGCATTATCGGGGTCCTCAAGAGATTTCCAGGAAAGCTCAAGTAATACCAGCTTTGCATTCCTGCTGGCATTGGGATTGATTTTCCTGATCCTTGCAGCGCAGTTTGAAAGTTTTATTGATCCATTCATTATCATGTTTACCGTTCCGCTGGCAATTGCCGGGGCGCTGATCGCCTTGTGGATCTTTGATCAGACCCTTAATATTTTTTCACAGATCGGGATGATCATGCTGATCGGACTGGTTACCAAAAATGGTATTCTTATTGTGGAATTCGCGAACCACAAACGTATGGAAGGAATGGCAAAATCTCCTGCAGTAATTGATGCGGCAGTAAGCAGGCTGCGCCCCATTCTGATGACCAGTCTGGCTATGGCACTGGGAGCTTTACCCCTGGCACTTTCCCTGGGAGCCGCTTCCACCAGCCGTATTCCATTAGGTATTGTAATCACAGGAGGTATCATGTTTTCACTGATCCTTACCCTTTATGTGATTCCTGCCATGTACTCCTATTTATCGTCCAAGAAAAAAACGCATAGTGAACTCGATGAGGTAATTACCGTTCCGGTATCTGCCTGATCAATCGAACAGTTTTATGACACGCAGCCTACTTCTTATACTACTTGTAATTCTTTCCCTGAACCAATGCATGGCACAGCAGGTGCTGACAGTGGAAGCGGCCGTTGACCTGGCACTCCGGAACAATTATGATATCCGGTTAGCGAAAAATGACTCCAGTTCCTTTGCATTGGACAACGATTATGCATGGGCCGCTTTTTTGCCGAGATTTAATGGTACAGCAACCAAAATCTGGAATACCAATGCCCAAAAACAGGAGCTGGCCAATGGTTCCAAAAGAGACACTTCCGGATTGCGTTCGAGTACCCTGCAGGCATCCCTCAACATGAACCTCACACTGTTTGACGGATTCAGAATGTTTGCAACACGGGAACGGGTAGCCGAAATTGAAAAACTAGGCATCCTTTCGTTGCGCAACCAGGTGGTGAATACAACGGCAGCGGTGATCAGCAATTACTATAATATTGTTCGCCAAAAACAACAATTAAAAGCCATACTTGAACAAAAAAGTATCAGCGAGGAAAGGGTGAAACTGGCTGATAAAAAATTGAGTGTCGGACTTGGAGCAAAGCCAGAATTATTACAGGCTAAAGTAGATCTGAATGCATTTACCGCCTCGCAATACCAGCAAAACACCTTAATCGAACAATTAAAGGAACAGCTTAATCAATTGATTGGCTTTGACAAGAACGCGGCCTATGAGGTAGTGGATTCAATCCCCATCCGGCAGGATCTTACACTGGATGAAATTCGCACCGATCTGGAAAATCAGAGTCCGCAATTGCTTCTGGCCCGCAAAAACATTGATATTGCTAAACTCGTGTATAAAGAACGTGTTGGAGACCGATATCCTGTTATCAGTTTCAATTCGGCTTATAACCTGAACCGATTGACCAACCAGGCGGTTATCAACAACTTTACCCCCCTCTTCAACCGAAACCTGGGCTTTAATTACGGACTTAGTGTAACCTTACCTATACTTAATGGCTTAAATGCCAAACGGCTGCAACAACAGGCCAGGATAAGTATTATGCAGCAGGAGTTGTTACTGGATAATACCCGTACGTTGCTGGATGTGCAGATCAATAATGCATTTCGTGATTATGAGTTGCAAAAGAAGAACCTGGCCCTTGAAGAGGACAATATACTGCTTGCCAAGGAAAATGTATTCATTGCACTTGAACGATTCAAACAGGGAGTTAGCACCTACCTTGAATTAAGAGAAGCACAGATCAGCTTGGCTGATGGTTATAACCGGCTGATTGCAGCCCGATTCAATGCCAAACTCGCTGAAATTGAATTAATGCGCTTAAAAGGTGTGACTGAATACTAGAAATTCCGGTTCTTTGCGCAAACAAATACCCGCCATTCTATATGTCAACTTCAACAAATCCACAGGTAGGCATCATTATGGGATCCGATTCTGATCTTCCCATTATGCAGGCTGCAGCAGATATCTTAACAGAATTTGGGATTGCCTATGAACTGACCGTGGTTTCCGCCCACAGGACCCCGCTCAGAATGGTGAGTTATGCGCATGCTGCAAGAGAAAGAGGATTGAAGATTATTATAGCTGGAGCAGGTGGTGCAGCTCATCTTCCTGGAATGGTAGCTTCCATCACATCCCTTCCGGTAATAGGTGTTCCTATCAAATCATCCAACTCCATCGATGGATGGGATTCCGTTTTATCCATACTTCAAATGCCAAATGGTATCCCGGTAGCAACAGTCGCCCTTAATGCAGCAAAAAACGCAGGCATCCTGGCTGCAACCATGATTGGTGCTTTCGACAGCGCTATTGGCGATAAGGTAACCGCCTTCAAACAACAACTCGAAGCGGAAGTATTGGCAAAAGTGGAAAAACTGAAGCAAAACGGAAACCCGAACAAGTATGATTTATGAAGTATGAATTATGAAGTGAGAATTATGAAGTGAGAACCAGGAATTCAATGTTAGGTTCTAATTCATACTTCATAATTCATACTTCACAATTCTAAAAGCCTGCTCCAATGCCGGGCTTTCAGTATAGATTTTATCAATAAATGCCGGGCCGTGCTGTGCATAGTAAGGCAGAAAATTCTCTACTCTTTCCTGTAATGAATTATTGGGAAAAAGGATACTTCGAATGGCTTGTAACTGGCGCGCCTGATCACTGAATTTCCTTTTTTCAGCACGGAGCATTTTTTTCTCCAGTTCCTTTAACCGGTGCAGCATTTGTTTTTCCAGTGCCTGAACGTGAGGCACCAAGGTGGTATCTATTTTTCCGGCAAGGTTTTGAAGGTGCTGATAAAAGGCTTGTGAATCGCGTAGCTCTGAACTTAGATGCACCTGCACGGAACTGTCGCGTTTCACCAGCTGATTCATCAATTCATCAGTAGGCTGAAAAAAATCAGCAAGGCTAAAACCCATTCGATCAATTTTGGCCGCCAGGTTTTCTGGTACCAGCAAAAATGAATTACGCAAAACCTGAACAGGATAGGGAACTTTGTAATGCTGAAACAACTCTCTCAATTCAAGCCAATAAGCCAATTCTCCCCCACCCCCGATAAAAGCGATATTGGGTAGAATCGTTTCCTGGTACAAACCACGGAGGATTACATTCGGACTGAACCGTTCAGGAAATTGTTCCAGCTCGTTTTTCATTTCCTCTACTGTAAACTCCATTTCGGTATCAACTACCACAAACCCATTCTCTGTTCTTTCAATCCGGTTGCGGATATCATCTTTCAGATAAAATAAATTGATCGAACGGGGATTAGCCTGCACTTTATAGGAAGCTGATAAGCGCTTAACCGTTTCCGTTACTATGGCAGATGCGGTTTGATTAAAGAGATCATCTTCAAATACCGGCTGCATGATTCTTTTTAAATCCGGTTGGTCAGCGATCAGCACCACCAATCCATATTGCTTGAATAATTCATGCACCAGGTGGAATGTGGCGGTTTGAATATCCGTTGACTCAAGGTATGCTGTACGGAGCAGCTGCATTAATTGCGGGCCATAAGGAAGAACAGAAAGTTGACCCTCTATTCGTTGCAGTAAAGGCTCAAGCCCTTTTGTTTGCATCCGTCCCACAGCTCCTTTCTGATTTGTATTCCAAGCCAGTTTTTCACCGCCCAGGTTGATCTTTCCCAGTTCATCAAGGTCGGCATCCTCACTACCCATATAAAAAACCGGTACAAAAGAGGCCTCTGGATACCGCTCCCTCAAACTTTCAGCAAGCCTGATCGTATGCAGAATTTTATATATGAAATATAAATATCCTGTAAAAATATTGGGCTGATGTGCCGTACACACTGTATAGGTAGTTGGCTCTGCCAATAATTGGATTGCCTCATCAACTGCTGCCTCACCATTCAGTCCGGCCGCTTTGTATTGTTGTTCCAATGCTTCCACCAGTACCTTCCGGTTCACCGGAGCAAGCTCACGTGCATTCATTGCAGCTTCCATGCCCGCCCAGGAAACGGAATGCTGATAAAAAGGACGAAGTTTTTCATCTCCGCTTATATAATCCAGTACGATATCGTTATAAAATCCGGTAGCTGCATAAGGCAGACTACTAACAGAAGACAGACTGGTTGTATGGGTCATGTTATTATAATCAGATGTAAAAGAAGCACGAAGTTCCATGCAGATAGAACAAGTTGCTGCCAATAAAGTTATAAATCCTTGTTAGGATTCGATGAACCAAACCTAGTTAAACCGTTCCGGATCAAATGGCCGCAAATCCATGGAGGGTTTCTCTTCATTCGCCAGTTCACTGATTAATTGTCCAGTACCGGCTCCCAGGCTCATGCCAACCATTGCATGCCCTGTGGCGAATAACAGGTTTTTATACCTGGAACTTCTCCCTATATAAGGCAGACCATCCGCTGAACAGGGTCGGAACCCATACCAAACATTTGCCTCATCTGCCCTGGGTAATTGAAAATCGGGGAAATAACGCTGAACGGCATTTAAAATACCTTCTACCCTGCTTAACCGGGGTGGTTTATTCAGGGATGTTATTTCCATAGTGCCCCCAAACCGGATTTTATTACCATCCATGGGCGTTAGCGCTACCCTGCCTTCCATCAATACGGCAGGATGGTTTAGTTTATTTGGTGAATCTTCCAATGTAACAGAGTAACCTCTTCCGCCCACCATGGGAAGGCGGGTATCTAGTTGCGCTGCCAGTTCACGACTCCAGCTGCCAGCTGCCAATACTATTTTATCTGCTTCGTATACCCCTTTGGTAGTTCGGACATGCGTAATAGTTCCTGCTTTTTTGTCAAATCCTTTTACTTCTTCATTGGGACAAAACACTACGCCATTGGAAAGCAGGTGCTGGCGCAGGCTGTTCATAACTTTATTTGGGTATACATGGGCATCACATTTGAACCAGAGTGCTCCTTTTATATTGAGTCGTGTCTGTGGCTCCAGTGCCTGTACCTGTTCATAACTGAGCAGTTCTGCTTCCAGTCCCAGTTTAAGGGCATCCTCACAAAAATGATGTGCGTGTTCCTCTTTCTCGGGAGTCTGGAAATATTCCATCAGCCCCTTGTGCTCATAGGCCATTTCAATTCCAGGAATAGTCTGCCAGGATAAATAAGCCTGCTGACTGAGTATGCCGATATCCCGAAGGGGAATGGCAGCCGCCTTCACTTTTTCCGGAGTGGCAGATTTCATGAACAACAGTCCCCAATCGATCAGTGATTTACTAAGCCGGGGCTGAACATAAAACGGACTTTTACTGTTCCACATCCATTTAAACCCCTGTTTGATGATGCCCGGAGTTGCCAGGGGTACAAAATGCGATGGACATACATATCCCGCATTGCCGTAGCTGCAATTATCGCTCAAGTCGTTCCGGTCAATAACTGTAACCTCCCAACCAGAACGACGCAGGTACAAAGCTGAACTTAGTCCCACTATTCCACCCCCAATGATGATTGCTTTCATAGTTTGATAAATGCAACGAATGTACAGAATTGCCTAAATTAGTAGAAACGATTCCTGCACATGGAAACTTACGGAAGGATATTGCTGATTGCTATGCCAGTCTTTTTGCTGCTTGTTCTTTTTGAAAAATGGTACGGATGGAGAAAGGGTAAAGAAACCGTTCGTACGATGGATATGATCTCGAGCCTGAGTTCAGGCATCACTAATGTTACTAAAGATGTATTGGGTTTAAGTATTGCAATTATCAGTTATGGATGGCTGGCAGATAATCTTGCGATTGTCAAGGTTCCGGATGGATGGCCTACCTATGTAATTGCTTTTATTGCACTTGACTTTGCCGGCTACTGGACGCACCGCATCGCACATGAGTATAATTTTTTCTGGAACAATCATATCATTCATCACAGCAGTGAAGATTTCAACCTGGCTTGTGCACTTCGACAAAGTATCTCATCCATCGTAAAACTGTTTACTATTTTCCTGCTGCCCGCCGCTCTTTTTGGAGTACCGGAACAGGTTGTAGCAGTAGTTGCTCCACTTCATTTATTTGCGCAATTCTGGTATCATACCCAGCATATCAATAAAATGGGATGGCTGGAAAAAATTATTGTAACTCCTTCCCACCATCGCGTGCATCATGCATTGAATCCCGAATACCTGGATAAGAATTACGGACAGATCTTCATATTCTGGGACAAGCTCTTTGGTACCTACCAGGAAGAACTGGATTCGGTTCCTGCTGTGTACGGTATTACCCGACCAGTGAGAACCTGGAACCCCGTAAAAATCAATTTCATGCATTTATGGCTGTTGATCCAGGATGCCTGGAGGGCTCAAAGCTGGAAAGATAAATTACGCATTTGGCTGATGCCAACTGGCTGGCGACCAAAAGATGTAGAAGAAAAATACCCGGTTTTTAAAATTGAAGATCCTTATCATTTTGAAAAATATGAACCGACAGTTCCGGCCACTGTACGGTGGTGGAGCTTATTTCAGATCCTGATCTGCCTGTTGCTGATCAGTTATCTTTTCGGTTATATAGCACAGATAGGTTCCCCCGGAATATTTCTCTACGGTTTGTTTGTTTTCCTGATGGTCTACGCATACACCGAGCTGATGGACAACCACCGTGATGCGCTTTACTGGGAAATTGCGAAAAACCTGCTGGGCTTATCCATTCTTTATTACCAGCGCGATTGGTTTGGATTGAGTTCATTCGGAACTTTCCTTCCGGTTTTCCTGGCCATTTATTTTATCGGCTCAACCCTGGTAGTATATTATTTTGTAAGGCAGCAATCACGGCCTTCACTTATTCCATAGGCGGACGGTACTGTGAATCGGGGTTATCCAAAACAATAACCCAATCCTGACCAACACCGAGGGTGGGCGGCTTGATTTCAAGCACGTCTTTGCGGTAAGTAGATATACCTCGAACTACATGCCCGATCCTCGGATCAACAAACCAGATCTTGACATCAGAGCTTTTCATGAAACGGGTATCCACTTTGATGGTCTTGCCCACCGGCATATAGATCATAGCAAAATCATTGTCCTTGCCGCGGAAAGCGGTAATGAATTCGGAATTCTTCTGACTTTGTCCTTCTACAATCATCTTAGGGTCATATACCCTGCCGAGGTAGGGACGTGATTCAATGATCTTGCGCAGATAACCTACCTGGTAGGCACCGGGGCGATCCATTCCGGCCGTCCAGCTCCAGTCAGCATACGTGATGGGCTCTTCGCGTTCGCTGTAGAACTGCCATACACCATGATGGCCGTAGGTAACACCACATCCGCCGGCAAAAACCGAACGATAGCTTTGCTTCCGGACATCATACTCCGTGAAATAACCCTTTTTTTCATCCCATTTTGGCCAGGGGTCAACGGGGTGATCTTCGTAATTGGGTTCTGCATCCATTGTGGGTTTGGGAGACGGCAGGTTGAAATCGCGCTCAATCCATTTCCACACGGGCACATCATGGCCGCTACCATGACCGCTTTGAACAGTGTTCATATTCAGCCAGGTTTCTTTGTGCAGGTATTTGGAAGTGGATTCTCCACCGGAAATATGATAGGTAATAAAAGCTTTGTAGTCAGTAGCTTCCTGGATCCCCCGGGCCATAGCTCTCCAGATGGGTCTGAAGTCATTGGAATCCTTTACCGGAAGGCGATCACCTCCTAACATCCAGATAATGTTTTCATCATTTCTGTACCGGTTGCCCAGCCATTTGCCATATAGATAGGCATTTCGTTCGTTGAAGATAACCGGGCCTTTTCCCCATTCCTTGGATACCTTATCGCCCCAGGTGGGCAGGAGAGCAACAAACATATCAATTTCAGCTGCCATACGGATGGTAGTATCAATCAGCTGGAAATATTTGGGATTGGGCTTGAGCGGATCGTTCTGAAAAAGCGGAAGTGCCGAATAGCGGTTTGCCTTCGTAAGTCCGTCGTGTTCTGCCAGGACAACGGCCTGGATTACATTAAAGCCCTTTTTATGGCGGTCGTTCAGGTATTGAACGATCTCTTCAAAACTGAGTCTGTGAAACAATTCCCATCCTGTATCACCCAGCCAGAAAAAAGGGCGACCGTTAGTAGTTTCAAGGTAATGTGCGTCTGCACTCACTCTCAATCTGCCATGCTTCCATTGATGCTGGGAGAAGCTTGAAAATGACAACAGCACTGCTACTAAAAGCAGTATCGGGTATTGGATTTTGTTCATCAACCGGAGTTTATCGCGATTCTATAACGTAAAAACCACATGATAAATTGCCTGCACACTGACTGTTTCTAAGATCAATATGCAGGCAATGAGGAAGAAATATCGAGACTATCTTAACGGGGAATCATAATTCCGTAAGATCTGTCAGCAACATCATGCCAGGTATAATTTGAAGCATTCAGGTTGATGGTAGTAGAAACATGTTCAACTCCATCTTCAACAGTTTTTACCTGGGTATCATTATTAACGTATTGCCAGGTTCCTGTCTTCATATTTCCATTCAGATCTCTTCGTTCAAACGTTCCATCTTTTTTAAATGTGATATAATCACCGTCCAAATTCAGACTATTTCCAGAAGCACCTCTCTTATACAATAATTGAACACTTGTTGTACTGAAATTTGAGTAATATTCCTGATAAACCCAGGTTTTGGCCACCAACAACTCAGACCTTCCAGGTCCATCGTTATCTTTTTTACAAGAGGAAAAGGTTAAAATAATTGTTGCAAATGCAGCTGATAAAAAAAATGATCGTAACAATTTAATTGCGTTTAGATTGAATAATAATGATTCGAAAAAAACAAAATCTTTCTAATATTTCAAACAAATCGCATGAATAATTTAAAGGCACGATTTAAGACTGTGGAAATGGTCAAATTACAGGAGGCCATGGAATTTCATCGTGATCCTGAAAAAGCAGAGCAAATGGCCCGCTACATGAAGGGTAAATTTATATATCTGGGAATAAACCAACCGATCCGGAAAGAGTTATCAAAGCCATTTATTCAGGCGGCGAAAAAACTAGATATGGCTGACATTCTTCAGTATGCTGCTGAACTATGGGAATTACCGGAGCGTGAATATCAATATGTGGCGATGGAATTGCTCTATGCAGAACGTAAAAAATGGAATCCTGCAGCTGAAAAGTTTTTCCTTTCTCTGGTAACGGAAAAATCCTGGTGGGATACGGTTGATTTTATAGCAGCCAAATTGATCGGTGGCTGTTTGCAGCATAAAACCGATCGAAGCATCATGAAAAAATGGGTTGCATCAGAAAATATCTGGAAAAACCGGACAACCCTTCTGTTTCAATTGTTTTATAAAGAAAAAACCGATCCTGATTTTCTTTTTTGGGCTATCCACGAATTGAAAGGAAAAAAGGAGTTTTTTATTCAAAAAGCCATCGGCTGGTCGCTCCGGCAGTACCACCGAGTTGCGCCAGGGAAAGTGGAAGCTTTTGTTGAATCAGCTGGCATTAGCGGCCTCGCTAAACGGGAAGCCTTAAAACATGCTGGATAAACGGTATGGAACAAATTGGTAGATTCTGTAACTTTTCACCACCAATTTAAATCGACTGAATATGAGCGACCAGACTTCTTCTTCACTCAGCAGAAGAAATTTTCTTCGGCTTTCCGGTATGACCGGAGCTGCATTGACAATCGGTTTTTTCGTGCCGGCACTTGCCAACGGAAAACCAACCATTATGAGCACAGCAGAAGCAGCGAGCGCAGGAATTGATCTTACAGCGTGGATACGAATCGACAAAACAGGCCTTGTAACGATTTTTAGTCACCGTGCCGAGATGGGTCAGGGCGCCTACCAGAGCATTCCGCAAATTGTGGCGGAAGAACTGGAAGTTGATTTATCTAAAGTAAAAGTTGAATTCGCAAAAGGCCACCCCTCCAAATACGGCAGCCAGATAACGGGAGGTAGCTCAACCGTAAGGGGATCTTTTAAAGCACTCCTGAATACGGGTGCAGCAGCCAGGGAAATGTTAATTACCGCAGCGGCCCAAACCTGGCAGGTGGATCCTGAGGAATGTTATGCATCGGAAGGTCAGGTAATTCATCGTCCCAGTGGAAAAAAACTGGGTTACGGCGAATTGGTGGAAAAAGCATCGGGCTTAACTCCGCCTGCATCCGTAAAATTAAAAGCAAGAAAAGATTATAAATACATTGGAAAGCCGGTTAGCAGACTAGATAACCCAGATAAAATAACCGGTAAGGCAGTTTTTGGAATTGATGTCAGTTTACCAGGAATGAAATATGCTGCAGTGGAGCGCAGCCCTCGCTTCCATGGTAAAGTCAAATCCTTCAATGACAAAAAAGCCCGGGCGGTTAAAGGAGTGATTGATGTAATCAAAGTGGAAATGCCTGTTTTTTCAGGAACCCGCGAAGGTGTTGCAGTAATTGCAGACAATACCTGGGCTGCATTGAAAGCAAAAAAACTGCTGGAAATTGAATGGGACGATACCGGAATTGAACGGGTAAGTACAGCATCTCTGTACCAGCGGATGAAGGAGGACCTGGCCAAACCCGGACTTCCCCAAAAAGCGCTGGGAGATCCGGTTCGGTTTTTTGATAAGGCAGAGAAAAAACTGGACCTCATTTATGAAACGCCCTATGAAAGTCATAGTGCGATGGAACCATTGAATTGCACGGCTCATTATACATCGGATAGCATACGGGTTTGGGGGCCCATACAGGGACCTGACTGGATTCAGTCGGATTTATCAACGCGGTATAAGCTGCCCATAGAAAAAGTGGAGGTAAATATGACTTTCCTGGGTGGTGGATTTGGAAGAAAAGCATTTACCGATTACCCGGCAGAAGCAGTATATATTTCCAAAGCGATCAATGCACCGGTTCAGGTGGTTTGGACAAGGGAAGATGATATGACCCAGGGACCTTTCCGTCCAGGTGGTGTTTATGGATGCAAGGCAGTTTTACAGGGAGACAGGATCAATGCGCTGGAGATCAAACTGGCCGGACAGAATATGGATCATCAATGGTCACCCAACCCGGATAAAATGGATTACAATCGCAGTACCACAGAAGGTTGGCTGGAGCCTTATTTCGAAAGCATACCGAATTATCGCTTTGCTGATATTCCAACAGAATCACCTGTACCTGTGATGTGGTGGAGATCTGTTTATTCATCCACCAATGCTTTTGCATTTGAAAGTTTTTGGGATGAGATGGCAGTAGCGGCCGGAAAGGATCCGCTGGCATTCAGGAAAGCACATATTTGGGATAACCATGACCGCTACCACAAACTTATTGACAAGTTGAAGGAGGTAACGAACTGGGACAAACGGGCAAAGGGATATGGTGTTGCATTTGCCGAGTGTTTTGGTTCCATCATTGGAGAGGTAGTGCAGGTATCCAAAAACGGAGAGAATGGTGTAAAAGTGGATAAAGTAACTGTTGTAATTGACTGCGGCTGGTATGTAAACCCAACCATTATTGAACAGCAGGTGGAAGGGAGTGTAATCATGGCCCTGGGTGCAGCAACCATTCACGCCACTAATTTCGGGGATGGCAAGGCAGTAGAAACCAATTTCCATCAATATCGCTTATCAAGAATACAGGATACGCCTGAAATTGAAGTGATTATCATGGAGAACGACGAAAAAGCAGGTGGCGTTGGAGAACCAAGTCTGCCTCCGCTGGCACCTGCTTTGTGTAATGCGATTTATGACTTAACGGGAAAGCGTATTCGAAAACTTCCTTTTTCGCTGACCAATCTGCCGGAAGCATAAGCAACGGCAGATTGATTTATTTGCGCGCCGCCTTTACCTGGGCGGGAGTAAAAATCGCTTTGGATTTATTACCCCAGCTATTGGCAACATAGTTGGTTACATCGGCAATCTCCTCGTCTGAAAGATAAGATTGCTCGGGCATCATCATGTTATAGGTTTTGCCATTCACCTTTATTTCTTCATTAAGGCCTTTCAGAATAACTGTAATAATCTTTTTTGGATCCTTCTGGAAATAATCAGATTTGGCAAGTGGAGGAAAACTTCCTTCAATACCTTCCCCGTTTTCCTGGTGACAACTCATACAATTGTTGTCATAAACTTCTTTACCACGTTTTATACTGGCCTCTTTAGGATTCTGTACAAAGGCCGAGAACATTATTACACTAATCGTAAGTACGGATGCAACAGCAATTTTTTTCATGTGCGTTTGGTTATGCTAGATTATATTAATCAGTTCGCCTTCAAGGTCATAATCATAGGCTTTTGTAATTTTAACCTGAACGAATTGTCCGGGCACCAGTTTTTCACTGGTATTAATCACCACTTCGTTATCCACTTCCACACTATCAAATTCCGTTCTTCCAAGATAACGACCTGCCTCTTTTTTATCAACTATTACCTTAAAAATCTGACCCAGTTTTTCCTGGTTTTTTTCCAGGCTGATTTCCTGCTGTACTTCCATAATTTCCTGCGCACGCGCCTCTTTCTCTTCCGCCGGGATATTATCTTCCAGGTCGTGAGCCGTAGTATTTTCTTCGTGTGAATAGGTAAAGATACCCACTCTGTCGAACCGCATCCGCTTTAAAAAATCTTTCAGTTCTTCCACATCCTCCCTGGTTTCTCCCGGGAATCCGGTGATCAGGGTGGTCCGGATACAGATTCCCGGCACCTGTTCACGTATAGCAGCAATGAGTGTCTCCATCTCCTCTCTTGTAATCTGCCGCTTCATGGCTTTTAACATATTGTTGGAAGCGTGCTGAAGAGGCATATCCAGGTAATTACAGATGTTGGGATGGGCTTTGATAGCATCCAGGATTTCCATTGGGAACTTGGATGGGTAAGCATAATGCAGGCGGATCCATTCGATGCCAGGCACGGCAGCCAATTGATGCAGCAGCTCCGGCAGTTGTCTTTTTTTATAGAGATCAAGTCCGTAATAGGTCAGTTCCTGCGCAATCAGCATGATTTCCTTCACGCCTTTTTTAACCAGGGATTCCGCTTCTCTAACAAGCTCTTCAATCGGCCGGCTAACGTGACCACCCCGCATCAGTGGAATGGCGCAAAAAGAGCAGGTGCGATTGCAGCCTTCCGAAATTTTCAGATAAGCATAATGTTTTGGCGTAGCCAGCATTCGCTCTCCCAGCAACTCAGCCTTGTAATCTGCTTCCAGCTCTTTTAAAATCAGCGGCAGTTCCATAGTGCCGAACCAGGCATCCACTTCAGGGATTTCTTTTTCCAAATCGTCCCGATACCGCTGACTAAGACAGCCGGTAACATACACTTTGTCGAGTTTGCCTTTCTGTTTAAGGGAAACCTGATCGAGTATGGTATTGATGGATTCTTCCTTGGCCTTATCAATGAAACCACAGGTATTAACCACAACGATGTTATGATCCAGTTTTGCATTTTCATGCACTACCTGGATATCATTGGCGAGCAACTGACCGCTGAGCACCTCACTGTCCACCATGTTTTTACTACAACCCAGGGTAATGATATTCACTTTGTCCTTCTTCAGCGTTCTGGCTTTCATGTACTATTTTAATAAGGCGCGAAGTTACGCTTTTCCCTTCGCTGGGGAAAGGGGCGGTTCCCTTGCTGCAAAACAGTTTGGCATAATTTTTTGTTCTAGCGGCAAAACCGTTTGTATGAAAACATGGATAACTACAGCCTGCATAGTAGCAGGGCTAGCTATTGCAGGGCAAACACAGGCACAATCATTGGGAAGTACGTATCGCACAGCACTGGGAGTTAAGTTCTGGCCAGCAGGTATTACTGTGAAACATTTTGTCAAAAACAACAGGGCGCTGGAGGGAATTGGCTATTTCTGGAACCACGGGTTTCGTTTCACCGGGCTTTATGAATTTCACGGCGATATAAATGGCGCACCAGGTTTAAAATGGTATGCAGGTCCGGGTTTCCATACCGGGGTTTACAATGACCGCTGGGGCTATTACAAGCGTCGGGGAGATCGTTACTATTATTACGAAGAAGGCGATTTTTCTCTCGGAGTAGATGGTGTGTTAGGCCTGGATTATAAATTCAAAGGTGCTCCCATCAACATCAGCCTGGATATCCAGCCTTATGTTGAACTGGTTGGAAGTCCGCATATGGATGTCTGGGGCGGAGCGGCTGTGAGATTTACCTTCTAAACTAACAGGAAGACCTCAGGAATTAAGGCTGAAGAGGCTATCCACAAATTCGTGCTTATCGAAAACCAGGAGGTCTTCCATTTTTTCACCTACTCCAATAAACTTCACGGGTATTTTGAACTGGTTGGCAATGGCCAGCACTACACCTCCTTTTGCTGTTCCATCCAGTTTGGTAATGGCAAGTGCACTAACTTCTGTAGTGGCTGTAAAATGCTTTGCCTGTTCAAGGGCGTTTTGTCCGGTTGAACCATCTAAAACAAGCAGCACTTCATGAGGAGCATTTGGGATTACTTTCTGGATTACCCGCCGGATTTTACCCAGCTCATCCATCAGGTGAGCCTTGTTATGAAGGCGACCCGCTGTATCAATAATAATAACATCCGTACCGCGTGCAACACCACTTTGAACTGTATCAAATGCAACGGCAGCCGGATCAGACCCCATATCCTGTTTTACAATTGGAACTCCTACCCTATCACTCCAGATTGTTAACTGGTCAACCGCAGCAGCACGGAAGGTATCAGCAGCACCCAGTAATACCGATTTTCCTGCTTTCTTGAAATTATAAGCCAGCTTTCCAATAGTAGTGGTTTTACCTACTCCATTCACGCCAACGACCAGGATTACATAAGGTTTGTTGGGAAGGTCCGATTGGAAGGAGTAGGAATTACTTTCCGGTGCGTCCACTAATACGCCACGGATTTCATCCTGTAGAATATTGTTGAGTTCTGAGGTATTGAGGTATTTATCGCGGGAAACTCTTTTTTCGATTCGCTCAATAATCTGAACGGTGGTTTCTATTCCCACATCAGCTGTAACCAGTGCTTCTTCCAGGCTATCCAGCACTTCGTCATCCACTGAACTTTTTCCAGCTACCGCTTTGGTGATCTTGCTTAAAAAACTTTCCTTGGTTTTCTGCAGCCCCTGGTCCAACGACTCCTTTTCTTTCTTTCCGAATAATTTATCAAAAAAACCCATATGCGGTATTGTAAAATGGTAGTTGTAAAAATTGGCAAATGTCTTCCCTGAATGGGATGCCAAAGGTAAGATTCCCAGCTGGTTTTTCAGGATTCCCTTCTGAACCGGAATTGGATAAAACAGAAAAAGCTGTTCCGAATATCAGAACAGCTCATCAGGTAATTAAGTACCCGGAATTATTTTTCGCCCAGGAATTCTTTGATTTTGTCCTTGTGAACGATTGCCTCTTTGAACGTATAGGCACCGGTCTTGGGACTACGAACAGCCTTGATCACTTTGGTCCAGTTCTTAGCTTCAGCTGCTGCCTTCTGGTCTTTGGTCTTGATCGCGGTTTTTGCTGCTTTTGCCATGGTATAATAAATTAGAAAATTTGTAAATCAGGTTTACGCGTCTTATTTGATTTCTTTGTGTACAGTCACTTTCTTCAGAATGGGATTGTACTTCTTCAACTCCAGACGCTCAGGAGTGTTCTTCTTGTTCTTGGTAGTGATATAACGGCTGGTACCAGGCTGACCACTGGTCTTATGCTCGGTACATTCCATAATCACCTGAACTCGGTTACCTTTCTTTGCCATTGTAATGCGTTTTATAAGGATCGCCACCGAAGCGGCAATTAATTTCTTTTAGATTTTAACTCCTTTTGCTCTCAATTCCTTTACTACTGCATACAGACCATTTTTATTGATGGTCCGCAGTCCTTCAGCAGACAGTTTCAATGTAATCCACTTGTCTTCTTCAGCGATATAAAACCGCTTTGTCAGCAAATTTGGTAAAAATCTGCGCTTTGTCTTAATATTTGAGTGAGAAACCCGATGACCAGTGATCGGAGTCTTACCCGTAACCTGACATACTCTAGCCATGACTGTCAAAATTTAGGACGGCAAAGGTAGGAGTAAATCTTAATAAAATCAAAACTAAAACTAAAAAAATAAAAAGCCAGGTTAGGATGAGGTAACCATGAGGTTAGGATGAGGTAACTATGAGGTAACCTTTAGGTAATCACTCTAATCGAAGGTTGGTTCGCTAACAATTCCTTAATTTGGGTACATCTGCCAGATCCGGAATTTTGGATATAAATGGCTGATTATGACAGATATGGATGGAAAAAGAAAGACGATACCCCGGGATATTAGCTGGCTTGCGTTTAATGCCAGGGTTTTGCAGGAAGCAGCAGATCCGACCAATCCACTGCGGGAGCGCATTAAGTTCCTGGGTATTTTCTCCAACAATATGGATGAATTTTTCCGGGTTCGTGTAGCCACCCTGAAACGAATGATTGAGCTGGGAAATACTAAAAAGGCCAAACTGAATATGCACCTGGAAATCTCACCGGAAAAAATCCTGGAAGAGATCATGATTCGGGTACTGCAGCAGCAACATGAGTTCAACCGGATCTGGGGAATGATACAGGCCGATCTGAGAAAGGAAAAAATATTCCTGATCACAGAAAAACAGCTCAATCGTGAACAAAAGCTGTTTGTCAAACAGTTTTTTGAAGAAGAAGTGAGGGTAAATACCATTCCTCTTATGATTGATCAGGTTCCGAATTTTCCTTACTTACGCGATAAATCCCTGTTTCTCGCTGTACTGATGAGCCGGAAATCTGCAGATTTTGCACGCAAATATGCATTGATAGAAATACCTACAAAAGCTGTCGGTCGCTTTATCCAGCTTCCCTCCCCTGATGGTGAAAAACACATCATCCTGCTGGAAGATATCATCCGTTTTAATCTGCCTTCGATCTTCTCTTATTTTGGCTATGAAAAATTTGAATCCTGGATCTTTAAAATGACCAGAGATGCAGAAATTGACATTGACAATGATGTATCCACTACCCTGATTCAGAAAATTGAAAAAGGTGTCAAGAACCGCCGGAGAGGAAAACCGGTACGCTTCGTGTATGAAAAAGAGATGGATGCCGCACTACTTGAATTTCTGATGCGCAAAATGAACCTGACCAGTAAAGACAACCTGATACCGGGTGGGCGCATTCACAACTTCCGTCATTTCATGGATTTCCCAAATGTCTTCAGCAAAAAATCACAACGGAAAAAACCCTTTCAGCATCCCCTGCTGGCAGGTACTTCCCGGGTAACAGACATCGTATTGGAGCAGGATATTATGCTGCATTTCCCCTACCATTCCTTTAACCCTGTGATCGATCTTTTAAGAGAAGCCGCTATTGACAAAGATGTGGTATCGATCAAGATCACTGCATATCGACTGGCATCCAATTCCAAAATTATCAATGCCCTGATCAATGCTGTCCGAAACGGGAAAGAAGTAACCGTGATGATGGAACTCCGGGCAAGATTTGAAGAAGAAGCCAACCTTGAATGGAAGGAAAAACTGGAAGAGGAAGGTGTTCGGGTACTGATCGGCATTCCTAACATGAAAGTACATGCGAAATGTTGCATAATCCGCAAACGAATCAATAACCGGACCATACAATACGGATTTGTGAGTACCGGCAATATGAATGAAAGTACAGCTACCATTTATGGAGACCATTGCCTGCTGACTGCTCACCGTGGTATTATGGCGGATATCAACCGTGTGTTTTTATACCTCGAGAAACATCGCACTTCACCTGACATTCTTAAAGGCTGTAAATCACTTATTCCTTGTCCCGGTACACTTAGAAGAGAATTGATTAAACTCATCAATCATGAAATAAGGGCAGCGAGGAAAAAAAAGCCAAGCGGCATCACCCTGAAAATGAATTCGCTTTCTGACGAGCTGTTGATTGAAAAATTATACGAAGCAGCGCGGACAGGTGTACCTGTACGCTTAATTGTAAGAGGTATTTTTTGCATGTATTCAGAAAGCAGGAAATACAAAAAACCGGTACAAGCGATCAGTATCGTAGATGAGTACCTGGAGCATGCAAGGGTGTTTTGGTTTCACAACGGAGGCAAAGAGAAAGTTTATATATCTTCGGCCGACTGGATGGTTCGCAACCTGGATCACAGGGTAGAAATCACTTGTCCGATTTTTGATCCGGATATTCAAAAAGTGTTGAAGAACATGTTGGAAATTCAACTGGATGATAACGTGAAAGCGAGAATTCTGGACAATCATCTACAGAACCAATATGTTAGGAACAAAGGGAAAAAAGTAAGGTCCCAAGTGGAACAATACAACTACCTTCAATCCAAGCGAAGCCGCCAGCAGATCGCAGACAGCCTCAATCAGCTGCCTGCAATGGAAGCAACCGAAACATAAGTATTTCTGAAAATCAGCAGCCTTGAAATTAGCCGCTATCGATATTGGAAGTAATGCCGCACGTTTACTGATAACAGAGGTAATCACAGATGACCAGGGCAATGAACGTTTTAATAAGTTAAACCTGGTCAGGGTTCCACTCCGGTTAGGGTTTGATGTTTTTGAAAATCAGACGATCTCTCCGCAAAAGGAAGAACATATTATTAAAACCATTCGGGCCTACAGGGCACTGATAGATGTTTACGGTGTTGAGCATTATAAAGCCTGTGCTACTTCTGCGATGCGGGATGCAAGCAATGGTCCGGCAATTATCGATCATATAAAAAAAGAAACGGGCATTCGGATTGATATCATTTCCGGCGATCAGGAAGCCTCCTTCATTTACGAAAATCACATTGCAGAGAATATGGATAAAGATCAATCCTATCTCTACATTGATGTGGGTGGAGGCAGTACAGAATTAACCTTTTTCAACGAAGGTAAACTGGCTTACAAAAAATCTTTCAACATAGGTACGATCCGTATCCTGAAAAACCAGGTAACTGAAGCACATTGGGATGACATGAAGGAAACGATCCGGCAATTCACCAAAGGCGCCAAATCTGTTACCTGTATAGGATCCGGGGGGAATATCAACAAAATATTCTCTATGTCCAAGAAGAAAGATGGCAAATCACTTCCCCTGGAACTTCTCAAAGATTATCATCGCGAACTGAGCAGTTTTACAGTATCACAACGGATGCGGCTCTACAATTTGCGGGAAGACCGTGCGGATGTTATTGTTCCCGCCCTTAGTATCTACATTAATGTGATGCGATGGGCCGATGCAAAAGAAATTTTTGTTCCCAAAATTGGTTTGGCGGATGGATTGGTGCATATACTTTATGAAGAAGTGAAAGGTGAAAAGTGAGACGTCAGAGGTCAGACGTCAGAAGTGAGAGAACTATCAATATTCAATTTATTACAATAATTCATCATGTCGGTTCATAAAGAAGTTAAAAAGGTTACAACCAATACCTTGCTGAAAATGAAATCTGCGGGGGAAAAGATAACCATGCTTACGGCTTATGATTATTCTTTTGCCCGGATTTTTGATGAAGCGGGTGTAGATGTCTTATTGGTGGGTGATTCTGCCAGTAACGTAATGGCTGGCCATGATACAACCGTTCCCATCACACTGGAACATATGATCTATCATGCACAATGTGTGGTACGAGGGGTAAACCGATCGCTGGTAGTGGTGGATCTTCCATTCGGTTCTTACCAGTCAAATTCTGATATTGCGCTGGCAAGTGCCATCCGGATCATGAAAGAAACTGGCGGACATTCCATTAAACTGGAGGGTGGTGAGGAAGTGGCAGAGAGTATCCGGAGGATTGTGCATGCAGGCATACCAGTGATGGGACATCTTGGGCTTACTCCGCAATCCATTTACAAATTTGGCACTTATACTGTAAGAGCAAAGGAAGAAGCCGAAGCAGAAAAACTGAAAAAGGATGCCTTGTTATTGCAGGAAGCCGGCTGTTTTGCCATTGTACTTGAAAAAATTCCAGCCACCCTGGCTAAAGAAGTGACCGAATCACTTACCATACCAACTATCGGTATTGGAGCAGGCAACCAGTGCGATGGACAGGTACTGGTAATGCATGACATGCTGGGCATCAACAATGATTTTAATCCTCGCTTCCTTCGGAAATATTTGAACCTGCACGATCAGATCCTCGGAGCAGTTGGACATTATGTGAAGGATGTTCGCAACGGTGATTTCCCCAATGAACAGGAACAATACTGAGGTATCCTAATACTGATCGGGAAAACTGTACCTTTGCCGGCTAAAACAGCTTGCAATGGAATTTTTACGCGCACTTGGGGTAGATGCTCAAAATATTGGCAGCTCTACCGGATCAAACTGGCTTGAATCAACCGGCCCATCCATCTCGTCTTATTCTCCTGTTGACGGTAAATTGATAGGATCTGTACAGACAACCGATAAAGCTGCCTATGAGGCCATTCTTAAGCAGGCAGGTGCTGCTTTCCTGGAATGGAGACAGTGGCCAGCTCCTCGCAGAGGGGAAATTGTTCGGCAGGTAGGTGAAGCTCTTCGGGCGCAAAAGGAAAACCTGGGCAAACTGGTATCCTATGAAATGGGAAAAAGCCTGCAGGAAGGATATGGTGAGGTGCAGGAAATGATCGATATCTGCGATTTTGCAGTAGGCTTATCACGCCAGTTGTATGGACTGACCATGCACAGTGAAAGACCGGGTCACCGTATGTATGAACAATGGCATCCCCTGGGTATTGTTGGAATTATTTCCGCTTTTAATTTCCCGGTAGCAGTATGGAGCTGGAACGCAGCGCTGGCATGGGTTTGTGGTGATGTCTGCATCTGGAAAGCATCTGAAAAAACGCCGCTTTGCTCCATCGCCTGTCAGCATATCATCAATGAAGTTTTCAAAAAGAATAATGTACCGGAAGGTGTCAGCTGCATCGTTAATGGCGGTCGCGATTTGGGTGAATGGCTGAGCCATGATACCCGCATCCCACTGATATCTGCCACCGGATCCACCCGCATGGGTAAAGCCGTTGGAGCAGCAGTAGGCGCAAGATTAGGAAAAAGTATATTGGAACTGGGTGGCAATAATGCAATCATCATCACCCAGGACGCAGACCTGGATATGTCTCTCATTGGTGCAGTGTTTGGGGCTGTAGGTACAGCGGGACAACGTTGTACTACTACCCGTAGATTGATAATTCATGAATCGGTGTATGAAACGTTCAAAAACAAACTGGTAAATGCCTATAAACAATTACGGATAGGAAACCCGCTCGACCAGCAAAATCATGTTGGTCCGCTGATTGATAAAGATGCCGTACAACAGTACCTCAACTCCATTGAGGCTTGTAAAAAAGAAGGTGGCAACTTTGTAGTGGAAGGAGGCGTACTGGAAGGAGAAGGTTATGAAAGTGGTTGTTATGTAAAGCCCTGTATTGCCGAGGCTGAAAATCATTACCAGATTGTACAGCACGAGACCTTTGCCCCCATTTTATACCTGCTGAAATACAAAACCATCGATGAGGCAATCGCGCTTCAAAACGGGGTTCCTCAGGGGTTATCCTCAGCAATTATGACCCTCAACCTTCGGGAAGCGGAACAATTCCTGAGTGCTGCAGGAAGTGATTGTGGCATCGCCAACGTTAATATCGGTACCAGCGGGGCTGAAATCGGGGGAGCATTTGGAGGAGAAAAAGAAACCGGCGGCGGACGTGAAAGTGGTTCCGATGCCTGGAAAGCCTATATGCGCAGGCAGACCAACACTATCAATTATACCACCAAACTGCCTCTGGCTCAAGGTATTAAATTTGATCTTTAACAATATCCATTTAACAGGATGCAAAATTTACGCAAGCGGCAAACTAAATACCGCCTTTTTGCGTCATTTTGTATCAGAAACAAAATAAGCTCTGCATGAATTTTCTACGAATCTTGCCAGCCACCGCGGCCCTGGCGATCCTTAGCCTCGGAAACGCATCCGCACAGGGAACGACTGCAAATGTGAACAGGGAACTTCCCAAAGGTTGGCACCTGGCTGACCGTGCTAAAGACGGATTTTATGGTATCAGCCTGGATCAGGCCTATGAATTTGTGAAGAACCGTCCCAGTAAAACCGTTGTGGTTGCAGTTATTGACAGTGGAATTGATACACTGCATGAAGACCTAAAGCCTGTACTCTGGAGAAATCCGAAAGAGATTCCCGGTAATGGAATTGATGATGATAAGAATGGATACATAGATGACATCTATGGCTGGAATTTTATCGGAGGCAAAGATGGCCGTAATGTGAAGCAGGACAGCTATGAAGGTGCGCGTGTGTATCACAAGTACAAAGCAAAATATGGAGCTGCGGATTTTAATCCCGGCAATCTGTCTGCAGACGAGAAAGCTACCTATGAAATGTGGAAAAAAGCGAAGGATAAAGTAGAAGGCGATGCAGGCGGTGGTGGTGCAGATCTGATTTTCCTGAAGCGTGCTTTGGAGAGCAGCCAGAAAAATGATAGTCTGCTACGCTTAGCTATGGATACTTCTTCCTATACCGGAAAAGAACTTGAAAAATTTGCCCCTTCTACACCCGAAGCTCAGAAAGCGAAAGCCGGCATGCTCTATATACTGAAAGCCTTCAATATGATGGAAACCGGTAACGGTGAGTTCCTTGAAGGCTTCGCAGATTTCGTAAGCGGAGAAGAAAGAAAAAAAGAAGCGGCTGAAAAAGCTCCGGAAGACTACCGCGGGGCAATTGTTGGAGACAATTACAATGATATCAACGACCGTTTTTATGGAAACAACGATGTAATGGCAAACACACCCTTCCACGGCACCCACGTAGCAGGTATTATTGCCGCAAAGCGCAAAAATGGAGTGGGAATGGATGGTGTGGCCGACAATGTTCGCATTATGGCGATTCGTGCTGTACCCGATGGCGATGAGCATGATAAAGATATCGCACTCGCCATCCGCTATGCGGTAGACAACGGAGCAAAAGTGATCAATATGAGCTTTGGTAAAAGCTTCTCACCAGAGAAAAACTGGGTCGATGATGCCGTTAAATATGCAGAATCTAAGGGCGTATTGTTGGTACATGCAGCGGGAAATGATGCGTCAAACATTGATTCCGTTGACAATTTTCCAAATCCCGTTTTCCTGAAGAACAAATACAGAGCTTCCAACTGGATTACTGTGGGTGCTAGCTCTGACCCGCTTGCAGAGCCCGGCTTCAAGAGCCTGACAGCATCTTTCTCCAACTATGGAAAATCAGAAGTGGATGTTTTTGCGCCTGGTACCAAAATTTATTCTACCATCCCGGGTGGTAATACATACGGAAATGCCCAGGGCACCAGTATGGCTTCCCCTGTTGTTGCCGGTGTGGCTGCATTCCTGATGAGTTATTATCCAACATTAACACCCCAGCAGATTAAAGAAGCGATTGAGAAATCAGCTGTTGGTCCGGATATGGTGGTTAAGATTCCTGGCTCTGATGAAGAAGTGGAACTCGCTGAAATCAGCAAAACCGGTGGATTATTGAATGCATTTGAAGCAGCCAAAGTTGCAGCTGCGCTGGAAGCAGAGAAAAAGAGTAAACCGGCTCCAAAATCAACCCTGAAAAAAGACAAAAAAGGATAATTTCATTTCACCCGACCGCTGTTATCGGTCGGGTGAAATGAACCCAAAACAACTGTTATGTACAACCTGATTTACGCTCCTTATTTTGAGAATTACGTACAATTGGTAAAATCGGATAATCTTCGGAAAACCTTAAAAGAGAATACTGAAGAGATGCTGGATTTCCTGGAAACCATCCCGGAAGAAAAGCTGGATTATGCGTATGCCGAAGGAAAGTGGACAATTAAACAGGTAGTGCAGCACCTGATCGATGCGGAACGGATTTTTGCCTATCGGGCTTTACGCATTGCCCGCCTGGATACCACTCCCCTCCCTGGCTTTGACGAAAATCTGTATGCCGCTAATGCAATTGTTTCCACCCGGAGCTGGGAAGATATGCTCAAGGAATTGCGCCAGGTAAGGAAAAGCAACCTGCGGATGATCAAATCTTTCACAGATGAACAACTGAATGCCGAAGGAAATGCATCCAACAACCCGATAACAGCTGTTGCGATTTGTTTCATCATGGCCGGACATGTAAAACACCACCTTACTATTTTACAAGAACGGTATCTTTAGTTGCTAAATACAGCTACGGCCTTGCAGAATTGAATGGCCGGACTTATCTTGTGCCTTCATCGGAATATTCCGTTGGTTGATGGCTCATGAACCTTATCCGTATCTGTTCACTATTGCTGGTTTCTGTTTTGCCTGGACTACACCTTTGTGGCCAGGAACTGGTCCCCTTTTCATCCAATGCTGCCCAGTTAAGAACCCCGATAAAAAACCTGGAACAACGCCACCAGGAACAGCTTTCTCGTCTTTCTGGAAGTTTAAAAAATGAACTGGCCTCCGAATACCAAAAGCGGTTTGATTACCTGAAAGAAATCTATGCGGTTTCGGAACTGGTTACCGATTCTGCTACTGTTCACTACCTGCAGGCTATTTCTCAAAAAATAATCCGTTCCAACCCTGCATTACAAAACAGATCAACTTCCATCCATTTTGCCAGAGCCTGGTGGCCCAATGCAGTCAGCTATGGCGATGGTACCATTCTGTTCAACATCAACCTGTTTAGCCGATTGGAAAACGAAGCACAGGCCGCATTTATCATCTGTCATGAACTGGCGCATTATTTCCTGGATCATTCCAATGAAACCATCCGCCAATATGTAACATTGATCCATTCGGATCATTTTCAAAAGCAGCTTAAAACCATTCAGCAATCTGATTACCGGAAGAACCGTCAATTGGACCAGCTTGTCAAAAAGCTCAATTATTCGGATCGTAAACACAGTCGGGATAAAGAATTCCAGGCAGATTCAATGGCCGTTTTATTCATGGCAAAAACAGGTTATGATATGCGCGCCGCAGTTAGTTGTTTGGGCCTTTTGGATTCCATTGATAAAGAAAAACTGGCTGGTTCCTTGCAGCTCGAAAAACAATTTCATTTTGCCTCCTATCCTTTTCGACAGAAATGGATACGCGTACCGGGACGTACCTTAAGTGAACTGAAAGCAGAACAGGTATCTGTAGTGGATACTGCTGCAATGGACTCCCTCAAAACCCACCCGGATTGCAGTAAACGAATCGCAGCACTGGAAAATGAAGTAAACCGTACTTATCAGGAAAACCAACAATTATTTCTGGTGGATGAAGATATGTTCAGGGCTTTGCAAAAGCGATTTGATGCAGAACAGATTCAGTATTGCCTGGATAAAAGAGAGATCAGCAGGGCCCTGTATTATTCCCTGCTGTTATATCATCATTACCCTGAAAGTGCCTGGCTTGCTGCCACCATCGGTGATTGCCTGAACCAGTTGTACCAGGCCCAACTTGACCACCGAATGGGAAAACTGATTGAACTGCCCGGTAGTTCAACCAATGCAGAATATGAACAATTGCTGAGATTTCTGCAACAGGTTCGGATAGAAGAACTGGCTTCACTGAGTTATCATTTCATGCAGGAGCATGCCAGCCGGTTTCAACAGCAGGAAAAATTCAGGAATGTTCTGCAACAAAGCATCAAACAGTATCAATCCATAAAACAATAAATACCTAACCTTAAACACCTGTATGTATCTTAAACATTGGCTTCTGGCCGCTGCTATTGGTGCGGTTTCTATCAGGGAAACATCCGCACAAAACAAATTATCCATTGAAAACATCCGCTCTATTTCATTGCGAAATTCTGGTACGATTGTTTCCGGTGAGGAAATCAAAGGATACTTTTATTATTATGTATCCGACAAGGTAGACCGGAAAATCTATGAATACACGATTCAGATCCTGGATGAAAATCTGAAGGAAGTTAACCGGATTGTATTTGAAGATGATAAACGGGAATTGTTATTGGAAACTTCCTTCAATGGTTCCTCCCTGCTGTTTCTTTTCTTCAACCGAAAAGAAGAAATGGTAACCACCAAAGTATATGGACTGGACGGAAAACTGAAAGCGACCTATAGCAAACCACTTGACAAAAGAAGTGCGGCTTATTTCGCAAGCGGACAGGCATCCCTGATTGGAGATGAGGAAGGCGCCAATCAATACATCTATGACCTCGATGAGAAAGGTTTTTTATCCGTGATCCCCCTGCGCGACGGGAAAGATTATTCTTTTGAAATTGATATCGTACACAGCGACAAAAAGAAGGCGATTACCTTTACACCGGATTATGCTGATTATAAATATGCAACAGCGGCCTTCCTGGGTTATTCCGGAGATATTGCCCTGTTTGAAATATTGAAAAAGCAGAAACTGATGAGTAACAAACTGGAAGGTTCCTTATTGGGAGTGAATGTTAATTCCGGTAAAAAAGTATTTGAGCTGGATGAATCCGCCACCAAATACAAATTTATGCCAATCGGTGTGTCTGCTTTGAATGGTACAGATGAGATTTTATTGCTGGGGAATTATTACGACCAGTCCGACAAGGTGGTAAAAAACAATACCCTTGGCATTGGTGCAGTAACCATTGACAGCAAAGGGAAAATAAAATCACAACAATACAATAGCTGGGCAACTGATTTTTCCAAATACCTGGACGTAAATGAAAAAGGTAAACTGGATGATATCGGGTACCTCTATTTCCATAAGCTGATACAAACTGAAGACGGAGAAATATTTGCAGTAAGTGAAGGATACAAAAGAACAGCCAGCGGAATGGGTATTGCAATGAATGTGCTGGCTGCAGCCAGTGGTGGCTATTCCAATGCCAGCGTTACCAAACTTACAATAACCGATTTATTGTTAATCCGTTTTACGAACCAGTTCAAGGTTAAGGATGTACAGGTTTATGAGAAAAACAAAAACAGGTTTGAATTGCCGGGAGCAGATTTTGCCACCCCGCATATGCTGGCAGCTGTAGCTAAATCCTTTGGTGCATTTGACTATGAATTCACTCGTACCGATGCCAGCAAAAGCAATTTCTACATTGGATACAATGATTATGAGCGGAAGAAAGACTTTAAAGGACTTGTCTTCAACAGTATTTCCTATGTAGACGGGAAACTGAGCACCGACCGGCTTCCGCTCAAAAGCGAAGCCAGCAAACTGCGGGTAATGCCCGCTAAAGCCGGATCCATACTTATTTCAGAATATTTCAAAAAGTCGAAACGACTGGATATAAGAATGGAAAAGCTTAATTAAGAAAGTGAGATGTGAGACGTGAGATGTGAGACGTGAGATGTGAGATGTGAATGGTGAATAACGTGAAAAAGGTGAAAGGGTAACCCTTTCACCTTTTTTGACGTCTCACGTCTCACATCCTAATTATCTTGCTTTGTTTTATCCAGTCTGCTGTCTCCGGTTTTCTTCAGCGCCAGGTTCTGCTGGTAAATCATGTCGTTTACAGCATTGATCGTTTCATCCAGGTAAATATCATTGCGGAGATTTTTCTTCCATGCTTTATAGCGAGTCAATTTGTCCGGATCTGTTGCAAACTTTTCTTCATCACCCGGAATACTTTCCACTTCCAGCTCCTGACTCAATTTGTACAGGGTCTCAATTTGCTTAACGGTTGAGTTTACTTTTTTCTTTTCTTCTTTGAACTTCTGCAGATTCAGGGAATAAACGCGATCGTTTTGTTCAGCCAGCCAATCTGTATTTGTTTTGATCAGGTTGAATGCCGGATTCTGATTAACACGTTCCTGGCTGTTGCGTACAACTTGGCTTAAATCATATGGCGACTTCCAGGTATTGTATTGCGCTTTCGCGATTTCATCCCATCCAAGTGCAGTAGGCTCGTCTTTTTCACGGACCTTACTTTTTTCCAGTACATCCGGTACAACAATATCCGAAGTCACGCCTTTCAGCTGTGTTGAGCCTCCATTAATACGGTAGAATTTCTGCAGGGTTAATTTAATGGTACCCAGTTCACTGTTGGAACTGAACATTCCGGTTTCCTTATCCAATCCAATATTGCGCTGCACAGTCCCCTTACCATAGGTTGAGGTACTGCCAATCACAATCCCTCTTTTATAGTCCTGTATGGCGGCTGCAAATATCTCAGAAGCGGAAGCACTGAATTCATTTACCATTACAGCAAGCGGACCATCATACAATACACTCTTGTCACGATCCTTTAAAATGCTCGGCTTCCCGTCACGGTCTTTGACTTGTACTATGGGGCCGTCTTCGATAAATAGTCCGGCCATTTGAACCACATCATATAAAGATCCTCCACCATTATTCCTGAGATCTATGATAATTCCGTCAACTTTCTGTTCTTTCAGTTTGATCACTTCCTTAGCTACATCCACTGCACTGCGAGCCCCACGCGGATTTTCAAAATCGGCGTAGAATTCCGGAAGCATAATGTATCCAATTTTACTCTTACCATTGCTGACAACTGCACTTCTTGCAAAGCTTTCGTCCTGAACAATTTCATCCCGTATGATGGAAACCACCTTTACAGAGCCATCAGCTTTGCGCAGTGTGAGTCGAACTTCGGTTCCTTTGCTGCCCCGGATAATTTTAACAGCGTCCTCAACATCAAATCCTGTAAGGTCAACAGGTTCGTTCGCACCCTGGGCCACTTTCAGCACTACATCACCCACAGTTACTTCATTTGTCTTCCATGCTGGTGATCCGGTAATTACGGAGGCAATTTTGATATTTCCTTCCTGTGATGTCAGAGAAGCTCCGATACCAAAAAACCGCCCGCTCATTTGTTCATCGAAATAACGCTTGTCGCGGGGAGGAAAGAATGTGGTATGCGGATCCATGGTGCTGGTGATCACATTTACGAACTGGTTGAAACGTTCGTCGTCATTGTATTTAAGTTTGAGCCTGTCAAACATTCTACCAACAACTTTTGCTACACCTTCGCGCGCACTGGCTTCCATTTCAGCGGCTGTTTGTGCTTTGAAGCCTTCCTTGCCCTTGTTCTTTTCCTGGTTCTCCTGCATATCAGCAAAACGCTCCAGGGTCATGTACTTGAGTCGTTTTCTCCACCGGTCTTTTTTCTCATCCAGGTTTTTGGGAAACTCCAGTTTTTCACTGTCGCGAATGATCGTTTCATCTGTCTGGAATTCGAAAGGTTTAGCAAGAATCTCTTTGGTAAGTTGTTCAGCTTCCAGTACCCGTTTCTTATATATCTCAGAAAGAGCAGGTACAAACTCTACAGTACCACCCAGTAATTCTTCATCAATTTTCAGTTCATATTTTTTCAGTGCCTGGATATCGCTCTGCAAAAAGACATTCTTTTCTACATCCACCGTTTCCAGGTACTTGGAAAAAATTTCTTTTGAAAACTCATCGTTTATCTTCTTCGGGTTATAATGAACCTGTTGCAGAATATCCGCAACATTGTGAAGAATTTTTTCATATTTACCAGGTGGATCAGCATGGTTGGTTCCCATTGAACGGAAACCGATGAACAGGGCACAACACAACAGTACCAACAACACGGGCAGGCTTCTTTTACTAAACATAATTTTCACCAGATTTTGCATTATTCCAAAAATAACGATAAAACAACCAGGCTTGTTGCCAACAGCACCAATTAACAATGGATTATGATGAGTGGTTTCTGACATTTTTTTTAGCTCCTGTATCAGGATTCAATTTTTTACTTATTTTTGTGCCCGCTTTGAAAAAAGCATTGCGATAACCCGCATGGAGGCTGTAGCTCAGTTGGTTAGAGCATCAGATTGTGGTTCTGAGGGTCGTGGGTTCGAGACCCATCAGCCTCCCTCCCATCCCCCACTGTTGTGGGGGATTTTTAATTCTGTAATTATGTCGCCCTGGCTTTTATTACTACCGCTGATTTCCGCATTTATCGGATGGTTTACCAACTGGATTGCCATCAAGATGTTGTTTCATCCCCGCGAGCCCCGGAATATTCTGGGTATCACTTTCCAGGGGATTTTTCCCAAACGTCAACAGCAGTTTGCAGAAAAACTGGGGAAACTGGTCAGCCAGGAATTGTTATCCTTTTCTGACATTTCCAATAAACTTACCAGCCCGGAAAACCTGGACCGTCTTTCCCCCTATATAGAAGAACACATAGATCATTTCCTTCGGGTAAAACTGAAGGAAACCATGCCTATGATCAGCATGTTCATAGGAGATAAAACCATCGCCCAGTTAAAAGCCGTTTTCCTGGAAGAACTCCGCCTGTTATTTCCGGTAATCATGGAAAAATATATGGGAACACTAAAAGAGCAACTGGATCTTGAAAAGATCGTGGTAGAGAAAGTCAGCGCCTTTTCTTCCGATAAGCTGGAACAAATCCTTTACCAGATAATGGCCAGGGAATTCCGTTTTGTAGAGATCATTGGGGCAATTTTAGGCTTCCTGATCGGGTTGGTGCAGATCGCCATCACTTTTTTGGCAGGTTCCTGATCCATTCCTGTTACCGCTCATACCAAAAAAAGCCCACCCGTCCCAAACTGTTAAACTTAGTAGCCGTTCAATTGTCATATACCATTCATCCCAATCGCAACGTTTAGGCATCCATATTTGCCCAATTTTGCGCACACTCAGAGAAAAAATAGAAGAATGAAACAAGTATTGGTCTTATTGACCATTTTTATCGGAACCTTCAGCTATGCACAAATACCTGCCGGGGTGGGTGCTCCCGGAGGCCGGCCAGGTGGTGGCAACATGAATATCGGCCGATTTTACGGAAGGATTATTGATGCCGCAACCAATAAAGGGGTTGACGCAGCTTCTGTTCAACTGATTCAGAACAAATTTGATGCCGCAACCAAAAAGAGAAAAGATACCATCATTGCGGGAATGCTTACCGACCGAAGAGGTGAATTCAGCTTTGAAGGGCTTCCTGTAGCCGCATCCTACAAACTGGTCATTTCGGCAATCGGGTTTAAAGAAATTGAACAAAAAGTAGGCTTTGAATTAAACATGGCAGGTGGCGATATGCAAAAAGCACTTGCCGGCGTTGATAAAGACCTCGGCAATATCAAATTGGAGGCCGATCCGAAAATGCTGGAATCCGTAACTGTGACTGCGGCCAAACCGTTGATGTCGATGGGTATCGACAGGAAAGTGTACAACGTAGATAAAAACCTGGTTTCTACCGGCAATACAGCGGAAGATATCATGCGCAATATCCCTTCCTTGCAGGTAGATATTGATGGCAGTGTAACACTCCGGAATGCTGCTCCACAGATCTTTGTGGATGGCCGCCCTACAACTCTGACACTCGATCAGATTCCGGCTGATGCCATCGAAAGTGTGGAACTTATCACTAACCCTTCTGCCAAATTTGATGCCTCCGGAGGTACTGCCGGAATCCTGAATATTGTTTTAAAGAAAAACAGGAAAGCTGGTTATAACGGAAGTATCAGGGCAGGCATTGACAGCCGCTGGCAACCCAATGGTGGCGCAGACATCAATGTTAAACAGGGTAAGGTGAATATGTTTGCCAGTGGTAATATCCGTACCAGGAAATCCATTTCAGAAGGTAATACCTCGCGAACTACCTTTATTAAAGACCCGGTAACGGATCTCGATCAGGATGACTACAGTGTAAACAAAGGTCAATTCATGTTTGGAAGAGCAGGACTTGACTATTTCATGAATAACCGGAATACCGTTGGGTTCTCTGTGAATGCGGTAAAAGGCAGTTTCAACTTTGATAATGAAAGTAATATCCGGACAGACAGTCTGTTTCCGGGAGATACACAATCCAGCTTCAGTCGTCGTTTGTCAGATGGAGAGCGTTCCTTCCGGAATCTCGGATCATCAGTTTATTACAAGCGCCTCTTCACCAAACCTGGTCGTGAATTCACTGCTGATATCAACTATAATCGCAGCAAAAACGATAACAATACCACGATCAATAACGATGTATTAACTGCTCCCAATGGATCTATTACACGCCGGTTCGGCCAGTTGAATACCGGTAATGGCAGCAGTTCCAATATTACATTCCAGACTGATTTCGTGAATCCTTTAAGTGGTAATTCAAAACTGGAAACAGGTTTACGTCTGAATGTCCGCAGTCAGGAAAGCGTGAACAATATCAGCCTGGTGGATGGGAATGGAAATGCTTTTTTTATTCCTTCTCTTTCTTCTCAATTTGATTATACAGATCGCGTTTATGCCGGTTATGTTACCTATACAAACAAATGGAAAAAACTTGGCTACCAGTTAGGATTACGGGCAGAAAGTTCTGACTACGATGGAGAGGTGCTGACTACCACCCCTCCTCCCGGAAGCAAGGATACACTCCTGACCTACGGCAACAGTTTTCCGCTTAGTCTTTTCCCGAGTGCCTTCCTGACTTATCAGCTAACTGATGATGATGAACTGGCATTCAATATTACACGCCGGATCAACCGTCCGAATTTCTTCCAGCTCTTTCCTTTTACAGATTATTCAGATACGTTGAACCTTACCCGTGGTAATCCAAACCTGCGGCCGGAGTTTACCGCATCTTTTGAACTAAGTTACCAGAAAAAATATGGGAATGGTAATTCATTTATTGCGAGTGCCTATTATAAGTACACAACAAATCTTATCACCCGCAACCAGGTTGAGCTTATCAATCCTTTCAATAAAAACGAGGAACTGGTGATCAGCTATATCAATGCGGATAACAGCCAGATTGGGGGTATTGAACTCATTGGACGAAATAAACTGACAAAGTGGTGGGAACTGATCTCCAACTTCAACCTTTACCAATCAAAGATCAATGCCAATCAGCAGGGAATTCCAAACCAGGAAGCGATAACATCTTATTTTGTCAAAATCAATAATAATATCAAACTGGCAAAACAGCTTACGCTGCAATTAAGCGGAAGTTATACTTCCAAAACCATTCTTCCTCCTGGTGGCGGTGGCGGTGGTGGCTTTATGTTTGGCGGACCGCAAACCACAGCACAGGGCTTTATTCGTCCGCGTTATGAAGTGGAAGCTGCTCTTCGGTATGAATTCCTGAAAGAAAGAAGAGCAAACCTGACCCTGGCCATCAATGATATTTTCCGTACTAACCGCTATGATCAGTTTAGCTCCTCTCCCAGCTTTGAACAAAATACCTGGAGATTGCGCGATCCGCAGATCCTGCGTCTTAATTTCAACTGGAGATTTGGTAAATTTGATACCTCACTCTTTAAGCGTAAGAACATTAAAGGAGATATGCAGAACATGCAAAATATGAGTGAAGGGGTTCAATTCTGATGTATGAATCAATATGAAATTCGATACGCAATGGCCCCTGATGCAGGGGCCATTGCTGCATTATGCAGTTCCGGTTTTGCCAGGGTACATGAGAGCGGATTTGTACCCGAAGACCTGGTCCTTTTTTGTGAGTTGCACTATTCAGCTACAGCCATTGAAGCAGATCTTGAAAAATCGGATCGGTTTTATCTGGTGTTGGTTCATCAGGATAAAGTAGTTGGATGCCTGCGGATGGGTAGTCCGACGCTGGCACTGTCAAAACCTGATTTGACGGGAATTGAACTGGCGCGTTTTTACCTCGACGCAGCGCATCGTTCAGGAGGATGGGGTTCTGCCATGCTGAAAATGGCTGAAGAAGAAAGCAGTAAACGTGGCTTCAGGCATATCTGGTTGCACGTTTATATCCCCAATGTCAGAGCACAGGAGTTTTACTACAGGCATGGATATACGAAAATGGGGGAAGAACAACTGGTCTTCCGGCAATCGAGTCCAACCGGGCTGGTACTGAGAAAGCAGTTGGCTGCAGGCGTTCCTGCATAGGCTTATTCAGCACACGGAACAACTGAATAATTGCTGATAGCAAAAAAATGGCGGCTACCAGTAAATTGATAATTCGCTGGGAAGCATTAATCCTGTTCACCAGCCACCTGCCCCCGAAAATAAAAAGCAGCAGGCCGCTTACTGTTCCCACTGCAATGCCAATGGTATATACATTGAAATGCAGCGAATCAGACTGAAGGAGTTTCGTACTGAACATATAACTGCTCCATAAGAACCAGAAAGGAATCTGAACCGGATTAATGGCACTCATGGAAACACCCAGCCAGAAACGGTGCATCCTGTTGTTTAGCTGAATGGGTTTTGCTGTTCCTGTTTTTTTCCTGGCAGCCACCAGACTGCTTAGTCCTAGAATTAAAAACAGCACCACTGTTGCCCATTCCATATAATAAAAAACCTTTTGATTGGCCAGTATCCAGTCAATTCCTTTTAATGAAAGCCGAACATACATCAGTTCAACGATTGCCACCCCAACCGCATAGGACAAAGCGCGACGCGTATTCTCCTGGATCGCAATCTGCATGGCGGTTATGTTCAGTGTTCCCAGCGGAAGACTTCCGAGAAAACTGATCAGCAGTCCGGCACCAAAGAGTAGAAATAATGCACTCATGAAAAAGTCGGCTAGATATAAAGTTGCGCAATCGTCCTTTCAAATTGGGCATTATCCCGAAACATTTTTCGCCCATCCCGGAAACTCATGTAGGGTATTCCTTTCCGGTGATTGATTTTACTGATGCGATAACACCAGTCCCAATGCCGGATGATCTCCTTCCAGGCAAAAAATATGGAATGCCTTGGATCGTACATATGCGTGGGTTCCGATCCGGCACCATTTAATTCAATGATGGAAAAATGAAGGCCTTGCTCCAATTCTTCCCATGAACGAAACCGTATATCCATTCGTCCGTAATAAAAACCGGTTACCTGCTGCAGAATCTTGTCTATTTGCATTTCCAGCGCACTTGTAGCCCGGTGTGAATCATCAATGAATTTAGCACCCCTGGCATGATTTCCATAGGGAACCAGTTCTTTTGCTATTCCGTTCGGCAATACTTCGTTCAGCTTGTCTCCGTGCATTTTTTCCAGTGCTGCGAGTTGCAGAATAAATCGTTTGTCCTGCTGGCAGAGTTCCCGTATAGTATGCCGGCCATCACCATGGACAGTTAAAAATTCTTTAGTAACAATACCCGTGATACGCCCCTTCTTTTCACCCGGCAGTCGGCAATAAAAGATACCGGCTTCCAGGGGCAGATCGGCATATTCCTGCACCAGGAAAGCCAGGGGTGATTCAAGGCAGTATCGTTGTAAGTCTTCTGGCTGATATAATTTCCGCACCCCCATTCCCCGGGCACCAATATCCGGTTTGGCTATGAGAGGATACTGTAGCCCTTCGTTGTTGACCTGATCCACCACTTTTTGGGGATCTGCAGGAAGTTCGAAATAAATTGTCTTGGGGTAGTAAGCTTTCGGAATCAGATCATAGATTTTCTTTTTCGATTCCATCAGGAATCCCCCGTTTTCAATGGAGGGATTGGATGCAGAGAAGAAGAAGAAAGAGCGGGCACGGAGGCAGTACCATAGCCATATTGGTATAACAGGTGTGTACACTGTTCCAAATGACCAGTATTCCCAATTCAACAAGCGTATAAAAAAGGGTCGGTGAAGTACCTTTTGCAATAAATTCATGAAGAGAGTTCAGAAAGTGAAAAAGCATCCAAACGACATTCAAATTGTTCCCGGCTTTGCAGGTCAGTATAATACATGCAGGCGGTATCCCGGTTCCATTCCATGCAGGTAATACTAACCGTTAGCATTTCATTGCGTCGGTTCATGAGCAGATCGTTTTCCTGGTCTCCCTCACCGCCGAATTCGTGAAAACGTTGAATAGAACTGGCGTTGGGTTCAGGATTTTCACTAAGCCAGCCGGTAAACCAGGATTTCCTTCTTTCAATTGTGGAAGGGTCGTACAAGGTAACGGAGGACCAGATATGCGGATCCGAAGCAGGCAATTGCCGGCTATACTTTTGAACACCATCCCAGCGATTTTCCTGGAGAATACCATCCTGAAAAACGATTACGGTAAATGGCTCGATTTTGTCCAGTTGAACAGCTTCGAAACCATCCAGCATCTGATCGGCTGAACAGATTTCGAGGAATACCAGGCCCCGGCTTTTTCTATAGGGATAAGCAGGTTCATGTTTGACCCAACCTCCGTTTAGCAAAACTGCCATCTGGCCATTGGGTTTCATGGCAATCCAGGAACCTTGTGCATCCGGATCCTTTGGAAACAAGAGCGAACTTCCGTTTACCTGGTACCATTTCGGAGGAATGGCACGGGCTCTCTGTATTTTTTCATCCCTGTTGGAACAGATCAGGGCACCTCCGGGTACGGGAATAAAACTCACTGTGCACATGAACGTCGGTACTTGATGGTGGAAGATGCAACGCCAAAGCCTTCGGGAATAGTAATTCCTGAAATCTCCAGCAGTCCAACTTTAATAAGCGCCATATGATGGATGGTATGCTCGAGGTTATATGCAATTTCCCGGTAAAAATTAGTATCGAGTTGAACCTGTTCCCTGGTATCGGTATCAAACCCGGCACAGAGGTAAAGGGATTGGTTGGGCTGATCGACCGCTTTTTCAATAGTTTCGAGTAATTGGGCAGCGAATTCCTTATCCGATTCGATCCGGATATCTCTATGCCGGGCCTCATAATTCACCACTCCGTCCTGCAGTCCGACCAGTAAACATTGATACATTTCAATAATATGGCGGGTATGCTGACCGATGGTAGCACCTGATAAGTTTACACAGGGTTGGGTGTATTGGGCATCGGTCAGTTGATCCATAACATCTGTCATCTGACCAAATGCATTCTGAACAGCTAACTGTAAATGCATGAATTTAAAATCTTGGTTTCGAATTTAGTCTTTTTATGATTTCCATAATTTTTCCAGTGAATTATTGTTGAGCCAGTACTTTCAGCCGGACAGTCACCACATCTGCAAGGGAAATACTACCGGAACCAATGTTAAAATCCCTACGGTTCAGGGTAAAACTTCCTTCAAAAAAGAAGCCATTTTTTTGGGGTTTCGCAGTAAAGGTCAAAGGGAATGTTTTGCTGATACCTTTGATAGTTACCCTGGCTGTCATAGTATACGTATCCGGTTTACCAGTGAATTTAACCTGAGTACCCAAAATAGAAATAACCGGGAATTTGTCTACAAAAAAATACTTTTCACCCCTCAGGTGCCGGTTTCGCATATTGATGCCTGTTTCAATGGTAACAGCGTCAACCGTAACATTCATAGTCGACTCAGTGAGCTTGTTGGGATCAAACCTGATTTCGCCTTTAAGCCCTTTGAAACTGCCATCTACCCCCGACCCGAAGTTATTGATGACAAAACTGACAGCACCGGGGGCATCAACAGGATGTAGTACCTGCTGCGCCACCAGGAAATACGGTACCAGTATCAAAAAAACAAACAGAGTCCTTACCATATACACTAATTTAAGGAATAACTGAGTCCGATACCCAGCAGATTCGCTTTGTTCCTGAACCGGTCATTGGGTTCGGGTAGTTGCTGGATGCTGGTATTGGTTTTATACTCAACAAAATAAAACTGGTAAACAGCCCGAAGACTCCATTTTTCTTTCAACCTGTATTGTACGAAGAATTCTGAGTTAAGAGAACCCTGGTCAAGGTCTCCTGTTAGCAGGAGGTTAAATGGTACGGGCTTTGCTTCCGTTGTCGCTTGTCTTCCATCCGAAGTAAATATTGCTGCTGAAGTTCTCCCAACAGAAAAACCGACCAGGTCGATATTAATACCAGCCCGAAACCGTTTGCCGATCTGGTGTGCAACCTGAACGGCTGCATTCATGGAAAAAACAAGGGGACGCTGCACATTCAGGGTGTCCCAATTTTGTGTCTCCTGGGATGAGAATACAACAAGGAATGGAGCAGAACTACCACGTGCAATACTTGCCGGTGCTGTCCAGAAATCCTTTTTATTTCCAACGTACGAGGTTATTCTTGGACCAATTCCAATTTCCAGTCGCTGTTTTTTGCCCAGTTGCCAATGATGCCACCCAACAATACTAAAGGTTGACTGCGAACTTCCCGCAGCAAGTGTAAGATCAACAGAAGGTCTGAGCCGGTTCTGAGCCTGAGTCGTGCCTATCATAAAAACCAATAAAATGGTTAGAGCATGTTTCATACCTGAGTTTTAAAAATTGATATATTTAGTTAAGAAAGTCTGGCAACTCCAAACAGAACGGAAACTGCTGACACCAAATCAGCACAAAAGGATATTCTTTCGGATCAGGCATACCTGATATAGCATTAACCTGCTGACAGTTAGTAGATTTTAAATTCCCCAGGTTCACAAACTGAGCGCCACCCTGATTACTCGCCAGATACAGTTTCAAGTCTGGTCCGAAATCCCTTGAAAAATTTTCTAAAATCAAATACCATTTTCCCTGTGCCGGTGCTAACCTGGCTTTTCCTCTAGTGGGATGTGCTGCATTGACAGAGTCGCCACCATATAATTCAATGCTATTTGCAGGGATGATATCATTTCATGTATCAGAGGCAGTTTCTTATTCCTTTGAACAGGAAGTGAACAAAAAAGTAAACAATACCCAAAGTAGTTTAGATTTCATGACTTTTTTATTTTTGATAGTAAAGAATAAAATTTATCCCTTTCCAACCATAGTAAAACAACACAACAAACAAATACCAGGCATGCATAAACGAAAAGTAGGACATCTCCGTTAAAAAAAATACCCAGGATTGTGAGATGGGAAAAAATTGCTCCTGCCATTGTACCTGCTCCCAGAAGGGCTCCATAACGTGTAAAGGGTGGCCAGAGTAAAAGAAACGAAGTTATCAGTTCCAATATACCGGTTAAAATACGCCCCCAGGGTTCGATTCCGAGTGTTGTAAACAACAAAACTGATTCAGGATGTGCAGTAAATTTGAAGAAAAGCGTTTGTAATAAAAGAAGGGCTGCAATAATTCGGCAGCTCCATTGTATCCAGTTCTTTTTCATGATTTTGTAGTGTTGAACTTATTGAATGAGCTTTGCCCAGTTACTATCCCCCTGTTTTTTTAAAGCAGCTTCATTTTTATTCCAGCTGGTCAGGGTATTATTGAAATATTTATTGTAAAAGAGGTAGAGTTTGCCATCAATCAGTTTAAAGGTTTCGGGGTCAACTTCTACTTTTTTTCCATAATCGCCCATGGCAAAGGCACACCAGCCACCATAAGCCGGTTCATAGGTTGCCGGCGATTTGCGAAAGAGATCGGGGTTGGCAGCACTTGCAAAATACCAGAGAGCACCACCATGCGACAAGGAAAAGGTTTGTTTACCATGGATGGCTTTTTTTTGCGTATGATAGGCCACTGCATCGTACCCTTTCAAGGCGATTCCTTTTTCCAGGTTCCAATGAACATTTCCAGACTGAGCAATCGCAAACTGGTTGAATATCAAAACCAGCACCAGAACAATTATTGACTTCATAGCTTTAGTTTATACCTAAAACTAGCAAGCTTATACACGATTCCATGTCAGCTAGCCGACAGATGCCAGCTTTTGCAGGGCATTAACATCCGAAAGAAAAATAAGGCTGCGTGAAAATGTGACCAGTCCGGCTGTTTCGAGTTCTGAGATGGTCGTGCTTACGGTTTGGCGGGAAGCCCCTATTAACTGGGCAATATCTTCATGGCGCAAAAAATTGGGGATGCTGGCTGTATTCCCCTGAAGGTTTTCCTTATCCAGAATCAGCAGAAAAAAACCGGCAAGTCTTGTTTTTACATCTTTATGCAGCAGACTGATCAATCTGCTTTCCACCCGTCTCATTTGCTGACCTACAAGTTTGCCGTAGCGTAGTGCAATACGGGGTTTTCGGTTCAGTAACTTTTCAAAATCATCTATATTAAAAGCACACAAACTAACATCACCCTTATAGGCCTGGGCAAACTCGCCGTTAAGATTGTAAGGTTCCAATGTAATTTGTCCAAATACCTCACCTTTTCGTATGATTTCTTTTACAACCTCCCTCCCATGTTCATCTATATACCCAATCCTAATAAAACCGTCTTTCAAAAAATAAATTTTGTTGTGGTGATGAGATTCAAAATAGAGGTATTCGTTTCGTTTTGCTTCCTTAAAATGATGAATAAGATTTAACTCCTCATATTCTTCATCTGATAAATCAGACCAAAGGTTGTAATTACGTATTAGCAGCAGCTGATCCGTTGCACCCATTCATTGAACAGTTTACGGCAATTTACCTAAATTCTGCTCTACAGTTGAAGGGAGATTTCGTGCAATTCCTCTAGATTTACATAAAATTGCTATTTCTATGCAAGTACCAACAATGGCAGAATTGATGGCGAGCGGCGAGCAACCCGAAATCTTATTCTGGGTAGGCTGTGCAGGAAGTTTTGATCAGCGTGCTCAAAAAATCACCAAAGCCTTTGTTCATATATTAAATACGGTTGGCGTTCGTTTTGCCATACTGGGAAAGGAAGAAATGTGTACCGGGGACCCTGTCCGCAGAGCAGGAAATGAATTTATGTTTCAGATGATGGCCTACCAGAATATCCAGATCCTGAATGGATATGGCATTAAGAAAATTGTTACCACCTGTCCGCATTGCTTCAACACACTCAAAAATGAATATCCCGAGCTGGGTGGCAACTATGAAGTAGTACACCATGCCACTTATCTCCAGGAACTGATAGATGCAGGGAAAGTTCGGGTAAAGGATGGCGGCAGTTATAAAGGGAAAAAAATCACTTTCCACGATAGCTGTTACCTGGGAAGAGCCAATCATATTTATGAAGCACCCCGGAAGGTATTGGAAGCCCTGGATGCAGAATTGGTGGAGATGAAACGGTGCCGCAGTAACGGACTCTGTTGTGGGGCCGGTGGTGCACAGATGTTCAAGGAAGAAGAGAAAGGAACAACCCGGGTAAACTGGGAACGAACCGAAGAAGCTATAAAAACCGGTGCAACGGTGGTAGCTTCGGCTTGTCCATTTTGCAATACCATGATGACAGATGGAATTAAAAACAAAGAGAAGGAAGACAGCATGCAGGTATTGGATATAGCGGAATTAATTGCGTCCAGTTTATAAAAAAGCCCCTCATCCCGAGAGATAAGGGGCTAAACCAACCGTCCTGCTAAGCTTTTGTTTCCTTACTTATTTTTTGGAGTCTGTATTTTCATCCACTTTTGCGGTAAGGCGATTGACAGCCTTAATTCCCACAAATCGTACTTTTTGTTTGGCAATCTCACGGTTATCAGCACCAGCCAGATCTTTTTCAATTTCATTTTTACGATTATCAAGTGCTTCGTAAAGTACTTTAATTTCGTCCCAGTCTTCACGTGTATAACGATCCTTATTTCTTTCAACTGAATTTACAAAGTTCACATACACTTCTTTTGCATTGGCAGCCGTTACCCAGGCAAATGACAGATCATTGCCAACTTTACCTGCACCGAAAAGCTCATCCCGCATGGCCTGCTTTGATTCTATGGCTTTTATGTTCGACTCGAACTTGGTTCTGAGAGACGCAAATTTTTGTTCAGCTTCGTCCAATTCTTCTTTTACTTCAGCAGACAATTCACGGCCTTCCGCTTTCAACTCCGCTTTTTTTGCAGCATATGTGGCGCTGATATCGTCCCATGTTTCTTTTGTATAGTTTGACACATTGGTAGTCACTGAATCTACATAATTGTCAATATCATCAGCAAGCTGTTCATCTTTTGCACTGTTATTCTCGCAGGCAACCAGTGAAGAGGCTGCTATTCCAATCATGAATAAATACTGTCTTGATTTCATAATGTTGTATTTAGGTTCACGAACACCTATTCAACGATTATGCCATGCCTGTATGTAACAGTACCAATGCCCTTTACAAAACGAAATGGGGAAAGGAATACCCATTTGGATATCCTTTCCCCAGTAATTGTAGTTATTTAGTACCAGGTCCTTAACCTTACTTCAATGGCGGTATCACCTTCCTTCACCAATCGGGCAAACTCTTTTACATCACTGTATCCTCCGGGCTGGCGGAAATGAAAAGGATACACAATAGCCGGTCGGAATGCCAAAGCGGCACTTGCGGCCTGCTGAATATCCATTGTATAGGGCTTATTCATGCATAAGAAGGCTATATCTATTCTTTTCAGGTTCCGCATTTCGGGAATGTCTTCGGTATCACCGGAAATATAAATCCTCTTTCCGCCCATAGTAAGTACATAGCCATTTCCCCTCCCCTTGGGATGCCTGGACCCGGCCGTATCCGGCAGATTATACATTGGTATCGCATGAACCCGAATGCCATTCCATTCCAATGAATCACCATTAGCTAACTCCAGTATTTTCTGATCCTGAGGAAGAAATTTTATCAATCGTTCTTTAACCGCTTTGGGAGCTACAAGTACGGTATTCACCAGGTCCAGTTTAACCAGTGTGCTGCTATCCAGGTGATCTCCGTGTATATCCGTGATTAATACCAGGTTGGCTTTACCCATTTCTTTGTAGCGCTCTGCCCCGCCATAAGGATCAACAGCGATATTCACATTGTTCCAGTTCATCCAGAAAGATCCATGGTAAACCGGATGGATTTCAAGTATTCCTTTACTGGTAGTAATGGCATCCGTTTGAGCGCGGCCGGATATGGCCAAAATCAGGAGCATCAAAAGCAGGCAGACTTGTTTCATAAATGCAAATAATTATCGATTTTTCTCCTTTTACAAATCAACTGATGAACTGTTCATTATTTTGTTATCCTTATGAAGGTAAAAGAAAAACTAGTCCCCTTTTTAACAACCTCCTGCTGTCTGGCGCTTCTGAACTTTTCGGTCTGGGCTCAAACCAGCATTTATATTGCTCCTCATGGTAGTGACAGCAATAGCGGCACAAAGGAAAAACCGTTGAAAAATCTCGCTGCTGCCATTTCCAGGATTTCTTCCGCCCCCTCCGGACCTGTTCACCTGATTTTACGGGAAGGAACGTATTACCTGCCAAAGACGATACGGATCACTCCTGCTGTATTACAAGAGCATGCCGTAAAAATCATGTCAGCGGAAAATGAAAAAGTAGTAATCAGTGGCGCAGCTCCTCTTTCCGGCAACTGGACTCCGGATAGTCAGGGAAAATGGAAAACCTTCATCGGGAAATCTAAAAAAGTGGACCAGTTGTTTTCCGAAGGGCGCTCACTGCCCATGGCAAGATTTCCGAACCTGGACTCCAGCGCCCGCTTTTTTAAAGGGACGTCGGCAAATGCGTTGCAACCTGAAAGGATCAAAACCTGGACAAATCCTGCAGGCGGATACATACATGCACTTCACCAGGCTGAGTGGGGAGACCTTCATTTCAGGATACTTGGCAAAACAGGAAAAGACAGTTTGAAAATAAAGGGAGGTTGGCAAAACAATCGTCCATCCCCAATGCACCAGCAACACCGGTTTGTGGAAAATATTTGGGAAGAACTCGATGCCCCTGGCGAATGGTATTACGATCCAAAATCTGGTTTTCTATATATCATTCCACCGGTTGGCGTGAACCTCTCAAGCACCCGTTTTTCAATTTCCCGACTGGATGAGTTGTTTCATATTGAAGGAACGGCACAAAAGCCTGTAAAAAATCTGACTATAACCGGTCTGACACTTACTGGCACCAACCGTACGTTTATGCATAACCGTGAGCCACTGCTGAGAAGTGACTGGACGATCAACCGGGGTGCTGCTTTATATATGGAAGGCACGGAAGATATCCGGATTGAACGCAATGAGTTCACTGAGTTGGGAGGACATGCAATTTTTTTCAGCAGATACAACCGCAGAGGTCAGGCAGTATCGAATCATATCCATAATATCGGTGGTAATGGAATTGCATTTGTCGGAGATCCCGGCGCAGTGCGTTCACCACTGTTTAGGTATGAACATACTCAAACGCTGGAGGAAATGGATCTTACTCCAGGGCCAAAGTCGGTGCATTATCCGGCCGAATGCAAGGTTGAAGACAACCTGATTCATGATATCGGGACCATCGAGAAACAGGTGGCAGGAGTTCAGATCAGTATGTCAATGGATATATGGGTGCAATCAAATACAATATATAACGTGCCAAGGGCAGGTATTAATATTGGGGATGGTTGCTGGGGCGGACATATTATCAGTAAAAATGATGTATTCAATACCGTACTGGAAACAGGAGATCATGGAGCGTTCAACTCCTGGGGAAGAGACCGTTACTGGCTTCCTTCTATTGAAGCAGTTGACAGCCTGGTTGAAAAACATCCGCTGCTTCCCTATCTTGACATAATTAAACCGATAACCATCAGTAATAACCGATTTCATTGTGCTCATGGATGGGACATAGACCTGGATGATGGTAGCAGTCGCTACCGGATCTATAATAATATTTGCCTTAATGGTGGTCTGAAATTGCGCGAAGGATTTGATCGCGTAGTGAGCAATAATTTTATAATCAACAATACCTTTCATCCTCACGTATGGTATGCCAGCAGCAAGGATGTATTTACCCGCAATATTGTAACAACCGCTTATGCGCCCATTCGTGTTCGCAATTGGGGATTGAGAGTTGATTCCAATTTTTTCATCCATCCCCAGGGATTGCAGGAAGCCCGCAAACTGCATACAGATGCCCACAGCACCAACGGTGATCCCTTATTCATTAAACCTCAGGAAGGAAATTACGGACTACTGCAGAACTCACCTGTTTTCGCATTGGGTATTCAATCAATTGATCAGCATCAATTCGGTGTTCGTTCCGCAGAGCTGAAAAAGCTGGCACTTCAGCCACCTGTGTTGCCTGTTTTGTTATTGCAGCAGGAAACCTCCACTGGTACAATGACCTGGCTTGGAGCCAGCGTGAAAAACATAGAAACCCTTGGAGAACAGTCCGCCTCTGGTGCCACCGACCGAAATGGCGTTTTATTAGTGGAGGTTCCCACAGGAAGCCAGGCAGCCAGCAACAAACTGGAAGCCGGAGATATTATCCTGGCCATTAACGGACAAGCTGTTAATAACCTGACAGACCTTTTTACAGCCATGCAGCAAAACAGCTGGCAGGGACAAGTTGAATTGAAATTGCTGCACCATCAGCAGATCCTGCAAAGGAGGATTCAGCTGAAATGATAGTTCGTAATTCTACTCTAAAGGATATACTTAATTCCATTTAAAGAAAATATGTAGCCTACCGTCGAATAAGTTTAGACAACGGAAAGAATAAGTGCAATTTTGTAGTGCAATTACAAATTTCTACTTAGAAAACCGTACCCGCTGTGAAAAAACTTGTACTTATTTGCTGGATTCTACTGTTGCAACTGGCAGTTTTTAGCCAGGCCAGGGTAACCAGGATTATAACCGATTACAACGGTTTTTTTTCATCGCAATCAAACAATATCAACTCCATCTTACCGGATAACAGTCATAATCTGCTTGGCTTTACCTATAATGGCACTACTTATTCAACCGGTGTGGATGATTCGAAACTTACTGCCAATGGTGTAAGTTTTGTACCTCAAACATTTCGCGCTATCCCGCTTAACAATGTTCCTGTCAGTGGGGGCAGTAGCTATTTTGTAGGACTAGGACAATTATATGATGGCGTACACAACGGTGTAAATAACAGTTCCAGCCAACCCTTTCAGGGCAGTCCGGTGAGTGCCAGCACACTGGCCTCTTTTCTGACAGATGGCATCAATGGTCTGAATGTAGGTACCGGCCTTGCCAATATTCCGGCAGGTTCTGTTTTGCAATTCAATTTAGGTTCCAGCGGTATATCAGCAAGTGCAATCGGCGATGGTATTCCCGATGTATTATTTGTTCAGATAGCTGATCCAAGTTCAGTGGGCGACCGGTTGAAATTCATAAACAGCAGCGGTGCAACGGTTGGAACTGAATTTACTTTTAACCTTACAAGCACTGCCATGTTCCCAAGACTTGCCAATTGGCGGGCAGATTTCTATAATATCAACAGTACACAAACTAGCACCAGTTTTATCAATACAATCCGGCCAATCGTGATGCTGGCACTGGATCTTTCACAACTCGGCATTACAACCAGTAACTATACCCAGGTAACTCAGCTGGTATATACAACATCCGGGCAATCAGATCCTGCATTTGTTGCATTTAATGAACCCTCGGTAAACTTGCCAACGCGGCTGGGCATCTCTGCACAGCCAACCATTTATCAAACAAACCAGGCACTGAATCCTGCATTCCAGGTGCGACTACTAAACAGTTTTGATCAACCGATTCTTCAACCCAATGTGGCCATAACTGTAACCGTTGAATCCGGAAACGGACAGGTCGCAGGAACCCTTACGCAGTATACGGATGCAAATGGCATTGCGTTCTTCCATGACCTTTCATTAAATGGGAACAACACGCATACCCTTCGTTTCAGTTCCTCCAGTCTGAGTCCGGCAATTTCAGACCCCCTGAGTTACAGCACGCTGTTGCCATTAAACTGGGTAAGTTTTAGCGGCCAGCTTAAAAGCAGTTCCATTCAGTTGAACTGGAGCACCAGCCAGGAACAACAAACCTTTGATTTTGTAATTGAAAGAAGCTCCAATTCACAACAATGGCAAACTATTGGACAGTTGTCTGCAGCGGGTTCTGCGCAGGGAGTAAGACAGTATACCTGGAACGATCAACAACCAGTACAGGGCAGCAATTTTTACCGGATTGTTCAACGTGATCTGAACGGTCGCCAAACAACCAGTAAAGTTATAAAGGTGCAGTATAATCAGGAGGCAGCCGTTCTGGTCAGGGTTCTATCCAATCCGGTTATTGGAGGCCAGCTTCAGTTGGAAGTAAGCATTCCGACCACCATTCAACTCTTTACCAGCAGCGGTGCTTTGATTTTGACGAAAGCCTTGCCAGCAGGCCGATCCAGCGTTTCACTTAATGGTCAAACAGCTGGAATTTATTATCTGAAAGCTGGTAAAAAAATAGTTCCCCTGGTTCTGCAATAAGACATCCTAATTTGGGTTTAGAATTTGTACATTTACTTAGTCCAATTCCTAAACCCTTTCATGAAGGATATGTCAAGTATTTTAAGCAATCCAATTTCTACTGAACTAACCCAATTGCATCATGTAGAAACGCTGATTAAAGCAGGCATCTGGATCTTTGATCTGCAACAGAATGCGATTTATTGGTCTGACGGTGTTTATAAAATGTTGGGCTATGAGCCGCAATCCTTCGCGGTTGATTTTGAAGTTGGAACCAATACCATCCATCCCGATGACCGCAAACGAGCTGTGCAGCACATGCAGGATGTGCTTCAGAAAAATCTGGAATACAACATAACCAAAAGGCTTATTAACAGCAGCGGCCAGGCGATACTGGTGCAATCCAAAGCATCTATCATCAGAGATGAAATGGGAAAGCCGATCAAGTTAATAGGTATTTTTCATGATATTACTGAATTTGTTGAAATCAGGCAGCAACTGGAAGAAGCCCGCCATACCAGTCACCTTTTGCTGGAAAATGCGGATGGTATTTTTTGGGAGGCGGACGCAACAGATTTTCGTTTTACCTATATCTCTCCGCAGGTTGAAGAAATAACCGGATACTCTCAAGAAGAGTGGTTGGCGGATCCGCATTTCTGGAGTAATCACATTCATCCGGAAGACCGGGATACAGCTATTCGATTTTGCCATAGTGAAACTGCTGCGCTAAACAACCATATTTTCGACTATCGTTTCCGAACCAGACCAGGCTCCTATATATGGATTCATGACCGCGTAAAAGTAATGTCCAAGGAAGGTAAACCAGTAAAACTAACCGGCCTTATGTTGGATGTTTCTTCAAGTTATTTTTACAGCGATCTGGATAAAATTGAAAAAAAATTACTGGAAGCCGCCATTCAACAGGACACCCGGCTATTTAATATTATTGAAGCTTACCTTCTGGATCTGGAAAAACTATTTCCGGATATGAAAGCATCGGTTATGAAAATTCAGAATGGTGCTATGTATGTATTGGCAGCCCCTTCCCTTCCTGCAGCCTATTGTAAAGCTATTCATGGGATAAAAATCGGAATCAACCAGGGCTCCTGTGGCACAGCAGCCTATCTTAAAGAAAAGGTAATAGCAGGAAATATATTTGATGATGACCGATGGGCTACCCATATTAGCTTGCCTGAAAAATTTGGATTTGCAGCCTGCTGGTCGCATCCCTTGCTAAATGATCAGGGTGAAGTAGTTGCCACACTCGCTCTTTATTTCTCAACTGCCCGGTGGCCAAACGCATTTGAAGAGTTTGCCATTGAAAGATCACAGCGCTTGTTGTCGCTGGTGATTACCAAATTTGACAACCTTGAAAATCTAAAAATCAGCAATGAACGTTTTGAACTGATCAATCGTGGCACCAAAGACGCGATTTATGATTGGGATATTGAAAAGGATCACCTGGTATTCGGAGAAGGATATGGCCGTTTGTTTGGATATACCGAACAGGTAAACAAACCCATTCAACTTGAAAGATGGATGGAACATATTCACCCGGATGATGTTCAACAGGTATCCGAAAGCCTCACCCTGTTTTTAGCAGATTCACAGCTGGAAAGATGGGAGGTCAGCTATCGTTTTAAACGAAAAGAAGGTATGTATGCAAGTGTGGAAGAAATTGGCCATATCATACGGGAAGCGAATGGTAAACCCGTAAGAATGGTTGGACTAATGCGCGATACCACTGAAACCAAAGAACTGCAGAAATTGCTGGATAACGCTTCCAAACTGGCACTTGTTGGGGGCTGGGAATTAAATTTTAGCCATATTGATAAGCCTGCATTTACCTGCTCTGAAATAGCCCGGCAAATTCTGGAAACCGGACCCATATTTTCTCCTAGTTGGCAGGACTTCCTGAATCTGGCAGTAGGTCGATCAAAGGAACAACTCAGGCAGGCTGTAGATAACTTAGTGCTGTATGCCCTTGAATTTGATCTTGAACTTCCCGTAACAACCTATACAGGTAATAAAAAATGGGTCAGGATAATTGGACACGCTGAATGGATTGACAATAAATGCAACAAGATATATGGAAGTATCCAGGACATTCATCATAAAAAGACAAATGAACTGGAACTTTCAAGAAAGAACCGGTTACTGGACACCTTATCGATAATAATCAGTGGTTTTTTGCAGGTTGAAGACTGGACAACCATACTACCTGGAATCTTTGAAATAACCGGACAAACAGCGGAGGTTGACAGGGTGTATTATTTTGAATTGCACCAGGATACACAAACTGGCAACATACTTTCAAGTCAGCGTTACGAATGGACCAGGGATGATATATCAAAAGAAATTGACAATCCTTACCTTCAACTTGTACCAGTACAGAATTATCCAGGATTTTTTGATCCATTATTGAAAGGATCTCCGGTGCAACTGGTAACAGCAAAAGTGAAGGATGCAGATCTTCATTGGATCCTGGAAAATCAGCAGATCAAATCCTGCCTTGCATTACCGGTAATGGTAGAGAATCAATGTGTGGGCCTGATTGGTTTCGATGCCTGCAGGGAAGAACGTTTTTGGGAAGAATCTGAAATCAGTTTTCTTACCAATGTTACGGTTAATCTGGCAGCTGCCATTCAGCGCAAAAACAATCAGTTACAATTGGAGCATGCGCTGTTTGAAAGGAATACGATTTTAGAAAGTATTGGTGACGGATTTTGTGCCATTAGCCAGGAAGGGAAAATAACTTATTGGAATAAACAGGCGGAGTCAATTTTCAATCTTCCAAGACAGCAGGTTGAAAAAAGAACGGCAGCAAGTGTACTGGCTGAAGCCTTGCAGTTACAGGAAACGGATATACTACTTCACAGTTTTTACAGCAGGGAAAAAAAGTCCATAGAAATTCATAAAGAGTCCACTAACCAGTGGTTTGATATTGAAATTTATCCTGCTGGTAATGGTAATTCAGTTTTTATCCGTGACATTACCAATCGCAAAATAGCTGAAGCCCAAATTCAGCAATCCAATGAAAGATTTGAAATAATCACCAGGGCAACGAATGATGCCATCTGGGATTATGATGTAGAAAAAGATAAATTATTCTGGGGGCAGGGGTTTTATTCCTTATTTGGATACAATCCCCATGAAATCAAACCAAATTTCCCACTCCTGATAAGCCTGATTCATCCTGACGACCGGGAACAGGTAGTTGCAAAGATTCAGGGTTATATGAGTGGAAGCATTGCTTCAGAAACCTGGGATGAAGAATACCGGTTTTTAAAAGCAACAGGAGAATATGCATTCGTATCTGATAAAGCCATCTTTATCAGAAATGAAAAAGGACAGGTACTTCGTGCCCTGGGTGCAATGTCTAATATCTCACATCGCAAAGAGTATGAAAGCTCTTTGGAAGATCTGAACCAGGAGTTGGAGAAAAAAGTAAAAGAACTGGCAATTTCCAACCAGGAACTTGAACAGTTTGCTTATGTTGCATCCCATGATCTGCAAGAGCCGCTTCGAATGGTAACCGGATTTCTTACGCAGCTTGAGAAAAAATATCATGGATACCTCGATGAGAAAGCGCATCAATATATTTACTATGCAACAGATGGTGCGAAACGAATGCGGCAAATCATCCTGGATTTGCTTGATTTTTCAAGAATAGGAAAGCAGAAAGAAAAATCCACTGCATTAAACCTGAACCGGCTGGTGGAAGAGACCATCACCCTGAACAGGAACTTACTGGAAGAAAAAAAGGCAAAAGTGATATTGAACAACCTGCCGGTAATCTCCAGTTACCACTCTCCTCTCCGGCAGGTATTTCAAAATCTTATCACCAATGCAGTTAAATACAGCAAACCTGATTTACCGCCAACAATTCGCATTTGGGCAACTGATGAAGAAACTGAATGGAAAATTGCCATTGAAGACAATGGTATCGGTATTGCTCAGGAGTATCACGAGCGGATCTTTATTATTTTTCAACGTTTGCACAAACGGGAAGACTATGGAGGAACAGGAATTGGCCTGGCTGTGGTAAAAAAAATAGTAGAGAACCTGGGAGGAGCTATTTGGGTAGAATCAACACCAGGAGAAGGCAGTACTTTTTATTTTACATTGCCTAAAAACCCACCACTCCAAGCCTGAGCTAAAATGGAATCAACTGTACTGTTCAAAATTGAAAAAGGCTGCATACAATACCAGAACAAACGACTGTTTCAGGAACTGGATTTTACGATACGGCAGGGAGAAACCTGGGCGCTAACTGGCGATAGCGGGTCAGGAAAAACCAGCTTACTTAAAGCTCTTGCCGGCCATTTACCTATTACCGGAGGAAAATGGGAGGCCGCATTTTTTGAGTCACTGAAAAAGACCGGAAATATTCCTGAGGACCCTTTGTTTTCCTGGCGAAACCTGGTATCCTTTATTGATGCCAGGCATCGGTTTACCAACCTTTCCCATACCAATACTTTTTATTATCAACAACGATACAACTCATGTGATGCAGAAGATGCTCCGACGGTATCTGAGATGCTGAACCAGGAAGCCAGCCATCCGGCCTTGTTTGGGTGGACGATTGAAAATGTAATAACTGTTTGCAGGCTTGAAAAACTGCTCGACAAACAGGTAATCCTGTTGTCAAATGGCGAAACCAGAAGATTATTAATTGGCCTGGCATTATTAAAGAACCCTGCCTTCTTATTGCTGGATAATCCTACAGCCGGACTTGACACACTCACAAGAATAGAATTTGAACAATTGCTTGCCCGCATCATTGCATCCGGAATCCATATAGTCATGAGTCTATCACACCATGAACTACCCGCTTCGATAACACATATCGCGCAATTAAAGAATGGACGAATCCATACCATTTCTACAAAGCAACAATACCGGCAGGTGATGGAAAAAAGGCAAACGGCAAGCAGACATCAAATGCCTCTTGATAACTGGCTGAAATTGGGTCGTTTTGCTGAATTTGATGAAATCGTTGAGATTCAAAGCGGACGCGTTCAATACGGAAACCGGATCATCCTGGATAACATTAACTGGAAAATCGCCAAAGGCGAGCGCTGGTCCATCAGTGGCCATAATGGAGCCGGAAAATCTACCCTGATAAGCCTGATTACAGGAGATAACCCACAGGCATATGCGAACAACATTAAATTGTTTGGAAGGAAAAGAGGATCAGGTGAATCCATCTGGGAAATCAAAAAAAAGATTGGATTTGTTTCTCCTGAACTGTTTCAATACTTCCCACAAGAAACCACGGTTGCTCAGGCGGTTGAATCTGGATTATACGATACTATTGGATTGTACCGGACTCCTTCAGTAGAAAATGAAACCTTAATACTTGCTGTTATGAATGCACTGGGTATTGGTGATTATGCGATGAACAGGCTGCAACAGGTAGCAACCAGTGTACAGCGACTAACGCTGATAGCAAGGGCTCTGGTTAAGTATCCGCCACTCCTGATCCTCGACGAACCCTGCCAGGGACTTGATCCTAACCAAACCGAACAAATTAAACACCTGATCGATGAACTATGTCGTCAAACGCATATCAGTCTGATCTATGTAAGTCATTACGCTGATGAAATTCCCGCATCCGTAAACCGGCAGCTGGTACTGGAGAATGGCAAAATGGTTACCTTTCAGGATACCTAAATAAACCATGCAACCATGGCGGCCTTATCTCTTAAAAGGATTCATGCTATAGACCAATTGAGGGGCCTGGTCATGATTATTATGGCACTGGATCATACCAGGGATCTGTTTCATGAAGGATCACTGACGGAAGATCCGCTCAACCTGGATACAACAACCCCTCTCCTGTTTTTTACCCGATGGATTACACATCTTTGTGCCCCAACTTTTGTATTTCTTTCTGGAGTCTCCATCTACCTTCAACAGGACAAAATACAGAACGCTGCTGCACTTCAAAGCAAACTGCTGAAACGTGGTTGTTGGCTGGTATTGCTGGAGCTTACTGTAGTAAATTTCGGAATCTGGTTTAATATCCACTTTAACTCAATATTGTTCCAGGTAATCGGAGCCATTGGAACCGGTTTTATAGCGATGGCTTTTCTTCAGCGAATCGCACCCCGTTTTCTCTTGCTGACAGGCCTGGTACTCATCTCGATTAATCAGTTTATCAATATACCTGCCTTATCTACCCTGGTAATTCAGCAACTGGGGTCAGAGCATACGCTTATCGTTGCGTACCCACCTTTACCCTGGCTTGCCATTATGGTGATTGGATTTGGGATGGGGCCCTATTTTAAACAAGGCACTAAAAATGCTGTATGGTTTGCGGGCCTTGGATTAATCCTGCTGGCAGGCGGAATCTTGTTGCGCGCTTTTTCAGGATTTGGTGATCCGAATGGCTGGACAATACAGAAAAACAGCATGCTGACTGCATTATCCTTTATCCGCTTGGAAAAATATCCCCCATCTCTTTTATTTACCATGTTTATGCTGGGTATGGCCCTCCTTCTTTTTGCTATCCTGAAAAAACAAATCTTACCTCAACCCATCAACAACCTGCTGGAAATATATGGTTCTGTGCCCTTATTCTATTATATCATTCACTGGTATCTCATCCATGGAGCATTGATCATTAGATTATTGATTGACGGATATACCCTGGATCAATTAAATTTCGGAGGCTTTGGATTTGGTCGCCCAGTGCAACAACCTAATGGTTATTCGCTCGGAATAGTTTACCTGGTATGGATTTGCGCAGTACTACTACTCTACCCAGCATGCGTACGTTACCGACAGTTTAAGCAGAACAACCCGGAAAGTTTCCTGGCGAAGTACTTGTAGCTCTTTTTGAGTGTATTAAATATCCCTTAACAGCATTTTCAATGTTTAAACATTATATTTGCATAAATCAATCTATCATGGAAAAAGCAATTGAAAAAATAATATCCAGACCAGTGCACCCGGGCATGGTTGGAGACGGTTTTCGTGTCTATCATTATTTCCCCGGTGGACCAATATCCCAAAGAAGGATCAGTCCTTTTTTGATGCTTGATTTTGCGGCGGAATTTGAATTCCCCCCATCCCAACACCTGCGTGGTGTGGATGTGCACCCGCACAAAGGATTTGAAACAGTAACGATTGCTTACCAGGGTGCGGTGGAACACCACGACAGTGCAGGTAATCATGGCATCATCTATCCGGGTGAAGTACAATGGATGACAGCCGGATCGGGTATTCTACATAAGGAATACCATGAGCGGGAATTCAGCAGTAAGGGGGGCAAGTTTGAAATGATCCAGTTATGGGTGAACCTTCCAGCCCGTTTCAAAACGGAAGCACCGCATTACCAGGCATTAACAAATGAAATGATCAGGGAGGTTGCTTTATCGGAAGACCTGGGGCTTGTCAGGGTTATAGCAGGCAATTACAATGGAATTAATGGTCCGGCAAACACCTACACGCCAGTCAATTTGTGGGATATCCGCTTAAAAAAGGGGGCTGATTTGAGGACATCCATCGATGAAAGTCATACTACCGCCATTCTTATTCTCCATGGCCAGGTAGCGGTAAATGGCACCACTGTACCTGAACATCATATGGCATTATTTGGTCAGGAGGGAACAGACATTAGTATCCATGCTTCTAAAGATGCAGTGCTCCTGGTTATGAGTGGTGAACCAATTAATGAACCCATCGCCAGCTATGGTCCGTTTGTAATGAATACCCAGGCTGAATTAATGGAAGCAATGGAAGAGTTCAGGGCTGGAAAATTCGGAACGCTGGACTAATCTTGCAGAACCTTTTTGCCCTTTTGCAGAAAGTAAATAGGCAGTTGCCGATTCATTGCCAGAAGGCGAGCCCACATGCATAGTTTTACAGCAGATACCATTAACCATTCAACCTTTTACTATGTATCTGCTGGAAACAGAGGGACTCTCCTATCAGTTCCGAAAAGAGGAAACAGTATTAAATAATATCCAATTACAGGTACCCGAGGGTTCCATATATGGATTCCTCGGGCCTAATGGTGCAGGCAAAACCACCACCCTCAAACTGGTGTTGGGTCTGTTACGCAAGCAAAAGGGCAGGGTCAGGATCTTTGGTAAAGACCTTGACTTTGACCGCCTGTCTATTTTGCAACAAACCGGTTCCCTTATCGAATCTCCGTCGCTCTACCTGCATCTCACAGCCCGGGAAAACCTGTTGTTATATCAACGGATTTATCAATGTAGTCCCAAGAGGATTTTATATGTACTGGAACTAACCGGGCTTTCACATACGGGCAATAAACGCTGTTCTTCTTTCTCGCTTGGCATGAAACAGCGATTAGCCATCGCCATTGCCTTGCTGCACAATCCACGGTTATTGATTCTTGACGAACCCACCAATGGTCTGGATCCTTCTGGCATTATCGAAATGCGGGAACTGCTTCGGTCTATCAACCGAAATCTGGGTATTACGATCCTTATTTCCAGTCACCTGTTATCTGAAATTGAAAAACTGGCAACTCATACCGGCATCATTAATAAAGGGAGCCTGGTTTTCCAGGGAACTTTTTCCCAGCTCATGCAACAACAAGCCGCCTCCAGCCTGTTTTACAAGACCAGTGACAACCTTGCTGCACAAACCTTTCTCAGACAACGCAACATTGTAGTGGATATGGAACAGGACACCCTGATTCTGCCTTTGTTACCCCGTGAGGAAATTGCCCGGATTAACCGGGAACTTATGAAAGAAGGAATTGACCTCTTCCAGATACACGCACCAGAAACCAGTCTTGAACAAACCTTCATGAACCTTATCAATCAGAATTAATATGAAACTTTTGACGGCAAGCCTTCAGGCTGAATGGATGAAAACCAAAAGATCCGCCGCCTGGTGGTTGGTCATCACCGGCGGACTCCTTATTCCTGTCATATTACTGATAGGCCGATTTTATAACCATGAACTTATTCCGGCTGAAAATGCAGCTCCCATTGTATGGGCGAAATTCTACTCAAGAGCCTGGACCTACATGGGAAACCTGCTCCTACCCATGGGCGTTATACTGGTTACCAGCCTCGTGGCACAAGTGGAAGTCCGGAATAACACCTGGAAACAACTACATTCAGCGCCACTGCCATATGGCATTATCTTCATAAGTAAACTAACGGTAATACTTAGCCTCCTGTTACTTGGATTTGTTTTATTCAACCTGGCGACATTTGGCATGATCACTTTGCCAGCAGTTTTTTATCAGGATGTATTCTTTCCAACAGTCCCCTTTCCATTCAAAGGAATACTGCTTGGGAATGCTAAATTTCTCCTGGATATGCTACCGATAGTTGCAATTCAGTTCCTGCTGAGTCTGCAATTCCGGAATTTTCTGATACCCATCGGAGCCGGATTTGGTCTTTATGTTGCTTCCATGATAGGCATGAACTGGAAGTACGGCTATTTACTCCCCTATATCTACAGCAGTTATGAATTTTCCGGCAAATCCACCATCGGAGAAACACAGCTTAATTTTCATTGGCTCCCTGCAATATATTACCTGGTTTTTACAGGTATCAGTTATATAATTTATCTTACCAAGGCAGATAAAACCTAAGCACTGCATGAAACAATCCATTAAAATTCTGCTGCATGCAGGATACTGGATATTGTATTTATTACTGATCAGCAGTTTCCTGATCATCCTCGGTGCCAGTTCCAAACAGGCAGTTTCATCCACTTTTAAAATCATTGCATTTGAAAGTCCGTTACTCCTAATGACCATCCTTCCAGGCGTCATCTGTTTTTACAGCTGTTATGCAGTTTTATTTCCCCGGTGGTTAACGCAACAAAGATTAGTGCCTTTTTTTGTTGGAATCCTTGCTGCTGCTCTTGTCAGCGGAGTCATTCCCATTCTGTTGCTGTACTTACCCGGATTTCCCTGGAAAGTGACTGAACAGTTCGATAAATGGCTGATTATTTGGGGTATGCTCTCTCTTCTTGCCATAATTCACGGTGTAATCGGATTGGTTCTTCGTGGGTTCATTACCTGGTACGGTGAAATCAAAATCAAAGCGGACCTGGAAAAGAAAAACATGCAAACCGAACTCGCCTTAATAAAATCCCAACTCAATCCCCATTTCCTTTTCAATACTATCAATAATATTGATGTACTCATTGAAACTGATGCACCAAGAGCCTCTGTCTATCTGAATAAATTATCCGGACTGCTCCGCTTCCTGCTCTATGAAACACAGCCGGAGTGGATACCGCTTGAAAAAGAAATCAGCTACATTGAACAATACCTGGATTTGCAACGAATCCGAACAGCCAATCCGGATTTCATTCAATTCAAGGTTACAGGAAACCCTGCCAACCGAACCATTGCACCCGTACTTTTTATATCATACATTGAAAATGCATTCAAACACGGTGAACAATTTAAAGCAACCAGCCCTATCATGATCAACATTGATATACAAGAGAAACAGATCCATTTTTTTTGCAGCAATAAGTATCGAAAACACAACACACCAGGTGATCATTCAGGACTTGGTAATGAATTATTACGGAAAAGACTGGAGCTGCTCTATCCTGGAAATTATGAGTTAAACATCACCAACCAGGATCAAACCTATTCTGTAGACCTGCTTATATTTGATCATGAACCTGGAATGCATCGTAGTGGAAGATGAGCCCCTGGCAATGGAAAGGCTCTGTACGTATATCGCGCGTTTCCCCTGGCTTACCATCCGGGAGAAATTCTCAGATGGCGCAGCTGCATTGGTTTACCTGCAAACAAATTCCATTGATATTGTTTTTCTGGATATCAACCTGGGAGAACTTTCAGGCATCCAACTCCTGGAAACAACAGGGAAAAAATTTGAAGTGATCCTGATTACCGCATACTCAGATTATGCACTAAAAGGATATGATCTCCAGGTTACTGATTACCTCTTGAAACCATATAGCTTTGAGCGCTTTGCCCAGGCAGTAGAAAAAGCAAGGAATAATCTGCAAAAACCATCTGTTCAAGAAAAAAAATGGTTTTTTATAAAATCGGCTCATCAGATTGAAAAAATCAACCTGGATGAACTGCTGTATATCGAAGGTATGCGCGATTACCGGAAACTCCATTTGGCCAACAACCGCAAAATCATGACCCTCCAAACCTTCCGTGAACTGGAAGAAGATCTTGCCGGCACCTCTATCTTCAGAGTACATAAATCCTACATGGTTTCCCTTAGCAAAATTGAGTCCATTGATAAAGATGGTATCCGCATCGGAACTGTTTCCATCCCTGTATCAGATACCTACCGTGCAGCTTTTTTCAAATTATTGAAAGGATAATATTCGAACCAACACCGTACCGCCCTGCTGTTTCTGCCCAAGTCCCTAACTTTGTAGTATGAACCTTGAATACAAAAATTTACTGCCGGCCAATTTTGACTCCGGCTCCCGAGTGTGGATATACCAAAGTAACCGCCTTTTCGGTATGATGGAAGCCCTGGAAGTTGAAAAGATATTAACCGCATTTACCGATCAGTGGCAGGCTCATGGCGCGCCTGTTAAGGGGTTTGCTACGCTTTTCTTCGGTCAGTTCATTGTGTTAATGGCAGATGAAACCCAAACTGGTGTAAGTGGCTGTTCAACTGACAGCTCGGTTCGCGTGATCAAGGCAATTGAAGAACGCTTTGGCGTAAACCTGTTCGACCGGCAGTTGCTTGCTTTTGTCGTAAAGGATAAAGTTCAGCTGATTCCAATGGCACAACTGGCTCCAGCGATACAGGGCGGTTTTGTAACCGGGGATACCCTTTATTTTAATAACCTGGCAGGTACAAAAGCTGAGCTGGAAAACAACTGGATTATTCCGGTGAAAGAAAGCTGGCTGAAGTCTAAACTGCCTCTGCAATCTGCCTGATCAAAACTGAAGGATAAAAGCTGTCCCTTCGCCTTCCACACTTTGTACGCTGATATTGCCTTTGTGCAACATCATGATCTGCTTGCATAAACTCAGGCCGATCCCGCTACCACTTTTTTTGGTGCTAAAGAAGGGGATGAATATTTTATCCATGATTTCTGCTGGCATACCTGTGCCATTATCTGCCACTTTGAGCAGGGTCCGGTTATTGGGGCCCTTACTGGCTGATAGGATAATTCTAGGTTGCTCACGCTCGCGAACGGCATCCATTGCATTTACCAGCAGATTGATGAGAACCTGATCCACCAGGTTAGTATCTGCTTCAATGGTGATGCCCGGTTCTTTCAATATGATCTCCAGTTCAATGTGCAACTGCTCCAGCTTTGGCTGCATTAGCTGTTGGAGGTTTACAAAGAGATCCAGCACCTGCACTTTCTGGAGGTTCAGTTTGGTGATCTTATTCAGGTTACGATAGGTTTCAGCAAAGCGCAAGAGGCCCTCACTTCTGCGCTTGATGGTTTCAATACCCAACTCAAGATCCTCATACCCGCCGTTACCGGAATTCTCAGCAGATGCTTTCTGCAAACTTTTTTTCAATGTATCTGCAAGAGAGGAAATCGGCGCAACCGAATTCATGATCTCATGAGTCATTACACTTAGCAAGCGTTGCCAGGCCTTGCTCTCCGTTTCATCCAATGCTTCACTGACATTTTGAAAAGCAATCAGTTTGTAGGTTTGAGATTCGGTTTGAAAAGCTGAACAGCTGACCAGGATTTTAAATGCATCTTTTTCCCTGTGTGCGGTCGCGATTTTCCCCTCCCCTGGTTTGATATTTTTTACCACTTCTCCCAACTCTGCATCTCTTCTGCTAAGCGAATCAAGTGATTTAAGGTAAGGGATTTGCAACATGCGTTTCAATGCTTCATTCATCCATACAACATTACCGGTCGCCAATTCGTAAGATAGTATACCGGTATCCACCAATTCCAGGATTCGCTGCAAATACTGGTATTGGGTTTCCTTTTCTTTACTGATTACCTTAAAAGCGGTGTTGATTTCATTAAATCCCTTCCGCAAGGGTTGCAACTCAGTTGGAGCATGTTTCACGTCGAAATACCGGGTAAAGTCACGGTAATGCACACTTTCCACAAACTGCTTCAATTCTACTTCTGCTTTTTTCTGGTATCGGTATAAATCATAAACCAGGTAGGCAGCCACAGGAATTACCAGTATTAGAAAACGAAAATGCCCAGCCACCAGCAACCAGGAAAGCAGGCACAATACAGCAAATAGCAGTGCTATCTTGATAAAGAGTTTATTATTTTCCCAGAATTCAGATATCATATTTACTGAGTCGACGGTATAATGCAGTCCTGGTTAAGCCCAATTCTTTAGCTGCCTTGGTTATATTTCCGTTGTGTTTTTCGATTACTTTCAAAATAGTATTTTTCTCGACCGTACTTAAATTGGTTTCTTTGGGTTCTTCCCCCTCTTCCGGTGCAAATTCAATTGGTGAGAACAACAGATCTGCTGCCTTCAGTTCATCACCCTCTGCCATGATCACTGCTCTCTCTATTGTATACTGCAATTCCCGCACATTACCCGGAAACGGATAACTCAGCAGTTTTTCTCGGGCTGATTTATCGAAGGGCAATTGCGGTTTCATGTATTTCTGACTATATAATTCATTAAAATGATCAGCCAGCAATAGAATATCCTTACCTCTTTTACGAAGCGGTGGAACAATAATTTCAACGGTGTTGATGCGATAAATCAGATCTTTCCGGAACCGGTTTTCATTGGCGAGTTCCTGAATCGGAAGATTGGTGGCACAAACCAATCTTACATCTATTGGGGTTGCCTTATTGGATCCAAGGCGGGTCACGGTTCGGTTCTGCAAAACAGAAAGTAACTTGGCCTGTTGCTGTAAACTGATATTTCCAATCTCATCAAGGAAAATCGTACCTCCGTTGGCGGCTTCAAATCGCCCCATCCGGTCCTCACGGGCATCTGTAAACGCTCCCTTTACATGCCCGAATAATTCACTTTCAAACAGGGATTCAGTGAGCGCTCCAACATCCACTTTAACAAAGGGCCCGGCTGCACGTAAGGAATGTTGGTGAATGGCTCTTGCAATCAGGTCCTTTCCAGTGCCGTTTTCACCGAGCACCAGGATATTCGCATCTGTGGGGGCAATCTTTTCAATTTTGTAAAATATCGCTTCCATCTGCTCCGATTCTCCCAACAGCTCTGATCCAATAAGCGTTTTTGCTTCTGCAGGCTCTCCTGCATTTTTTCCCGCCCGCTTTTTCAATACTTCTTTAATTGTAGCGATCAGCCGGTCGTTGTGCCAGGGTTTCACTACAAAATCGGATGCACCTTCCTTAAGTGACCGTACCGCGAGATCTACATCACCATAAGCTGTTATCATGATCACGCCTGCATCACTTTTCAATTCCTTGATACGTCGCAACCAGAAGAGTCCCTCGTTTCCTGTATGCAGGGAACTGTTGAAATTCATATCCAGCAAAATGACATCAAAGCGGTTGCCAGGCACCAGGTGATTGATTTCCTGCGGATTTTTTTCCGTTACTACCTCTTTGACTTCAGATTTTAGTAACAGACGTACTGCTGTGAGTACATCCGTATCATCGTCGATTACCAGTATGGATGCGTTTTTCAGTGTCATAATTCAGAGACACAAGTATAGGATTTATTTCTGCTGTACGTATATCTCAATTGCGGACAGTAATTGTATCAAAAGCGAACACCACCTGATCAGGATAGGTTTACTATTTTTTGATAATCAATGATTTACATTTTGGCACAGGGTTTAGACTACCTGAATGAGCCTAACAAGAAAAATTTCAGAACGTGGACAGAGTCATCGAAAAAAAGAAATGGTCATCCCAAAAGCTGGTAACAATCAGCGGTGTGGTTGCGCTGGTAGCCCTGCTTGCCGGCAGCTATTATTTCACCCAGGGTGCAAGTCGCCTGAATGTGGACCCGGCACGTATTACCATCAGTGAAATCACCAAAGGTGTTTTCCAGGAAAATATTCCCGTAAATGGTATTGTATTACCCGTAACAACTATCTATCTGGATGCCACTGAAGGTGGCCGGGTCGAAGAAAAATATGTGGAAGATGGTGCGATGATGACAAAGGGGCAACCCATTCTCCGGCTGAGCAATACGGATCTTGAATTGAGTTTATCCAATCAGGAGACCCAGGTATTCAATGTATTAACGCAGATGCAGATTTCAAAAAACAATGCTGATCAGAATACCATTACCCGTCTCAATCAGATGGCAGAAGTAGACAATGCACTGAAAGAGGCGGAGCGTTTATACAGAGTTAATGAGCGCCTCTTTAATCAGAAAGCCATCGGTAAACAAGAATACCAGTCGAGCAAAAATCTCTATGAATACCAGGTGCGCAGAAAAGCCCTAACTGTAGATATATTAAATAAAGATTCTGTTTCCAACCGTCAACAACTTTCACAAATGCAGCAAAGTTTTGAGCGCATGCAAAACGCATTGCAATTGATGCGAAAGAAAGTGGGTGACCTTATTGTGAGAGCGCCTGTAGACGGACAACTTACATCCCTGGATGCAGAAATCGGTCAATCTAAAAACAAAGGCGAGCGACTCGGGCAACTGGATGTCATGAGTGGATATAAGGTACGGGTGGATATAGATGAGCACTATATCTCCCGTATTTTCACCGGACTTCGTGGAACGTTCAGCTTTGCTGGAAAAGAATATGCGCTTGTGATCAAAAAGATTTATACACAGGTTACAGGTGGTCGGTTCCAGGTAGATATGGAATTCGAAAAAGAAGTACCGCAAGGTATCCGGCGAGGTCAGACCTTGCAGATCCGGTTAGCGCTCTCTGATGAAAAGCAGGCCATTCTGTTACCGAAAGGAGGTTTCTATCAGCAAACCGGCGGCAACTGGGTATATAAACTGAATGAGGCGGGTACAATGGCATACAAGGTAAATGTGCAGTTGGGAATGCAGAGTCCGGATACATATGAAGTACTCGAAGGTCTTCAGCCAGGAGATAAAGTAATCACTTCCAGCTATGAAAACTTCGGAGATAACCAGGAACTCATATTAAAGTGAGAAGTGTGAATTAGGAAGTATGAATTAATACATCTATTTCCTAATTCCTACTTCATAATTCATAATTCCATACAATGTCTTCCATGTTTACAAAAATATTTCTGCTGCTGGTCTTAGCGATTTCCAGCACAGCTCCTCTTATGAGTGGAGAACGTTGCACGGTGAATCCGTTTAAGCAAACAGCCAGTAAGGCAGAACCATTAAACCTTGTCCAGGAGGAATCTAAAAGCACGCTGGAAGAGTCCTCCCCTCTTTTTATTCTCACAACCATATAATAAATCATCCCTTGTATGATCAAGATCAGTAATCTCGAAAAAATTTACCGCACCGAAGAAGTGGAAACGGTTGCCTTAAATAAACTTTCGCTGGAAGTGAAAGAAGGAGAATTTGTAGCCATCATGGGTCCCTCCGGTTGCGGTAAGTCCACCTTACTCAATATACTGGGACTCCTGGATGACCCCGATGCAGGTTCCTTCCTCTTCAACGGAATTGAGGTGGCCGGATTCAATGAACGCAAACGGGCAGACCTGAGAAAACATAATATCGGTTTCGTATTTCAGAGTTTCAACCTCATAGACGAACTGACAGTATATGAAAATGTTGAGCTTCCCTTGATCTATACCGGGGTAAAACCCGCCGAAAGAAAGAAGATCGTGGAGGATGTATTGGATAAAATGGTCATTATGCATCGCCGCAATCACTATCCTCAGCAATTATCCGGCGGACAACAACAAAGGGTAGCGGTAGCAAGGGCCGTTGTGAATAATCCCAAACTAATACTTGCGGATGAACCGACCGGAAACCTCGATTCCTCTAATGGTAATGAAGTAATGCAACTGCTAACAGACCTGAACGAGCAGGGCACCACGATCATCATGGTAACCCACTCCGAGCACGATGCCAGGTACAGCCATCGTATCGTCCGGATGCTGGATGGTCAGACAGTTATGGAAAATATCATGGTCTAACATAGTTCTGTTATGCTTGTCAATTATTTTAAACTGGCATATAGAAACCTGCTCAAAAACAGGTTCTTTACCTTCCTGAACATTACAGGATTATCGATCGGGATGGCTGCTACCTTGCTCATTTTCCTTTGGGTGTATAGCGAGCGTTCCTGGGACAAAGACAATGAAAAATACGACCGGATACACCACGTAATGGTGAACCGGAATTTTAACGGGGAGATTAATACCGGTGATGATATGATGTTTCCGCTTCCGGCAGCAGCTATGAGTTCGATACCCGAAGTGGAAAAAGCAAGTGTGACAGGTTTCCCATCTACCGTACTGCTTACTGTTGGAGAAAAGAAATTGAACCGGCAATCAGTGACCACTACTCCTGAGTTCCTGGATATTTTCACTGTTGAATTCCTGGAAGGGGAACCAGCGGGATTAAAGGATCCGGATGGCATTTTGGTTACAGAATCGACCGCTCGTAGCCTGTTTAACCGTATCAATATTGTAGGCGAAGCGGTGAAATTAAATACTGACCGTACAGTTTATGTAAAAGCAGTTGTAAAAGATCCGGCGCGAACCAACACGGTTCAATTTGACCTGCTCCAATCCTTTAACCCTTCCGCACAATGGGTGAAAGAAGCCCAATCTGATTGGGTGAATTGCGGCAACCGTGTGTTTTTTCTACTTCGGGAGGGCGCTGATAAAAAATCAGTGGAAGCCAAAACACTGGCATTGATCAAACAGAAAACCGGCGCTGAAAATCCTACCACACGGGGAGAGATCATACTTCACCCCATGGAACGGTGGCGGTTATACGAAGAATTCCGGGAGGGGATTAATACAGGCGGACGGATTCAATATGTACAACTTTTCACCTGGATAGCAGTAGTGATCTTATTGATTGCCTGTGTAAATTTCATGAACCTTTCCACTGCCAGATCAGAAAAAAGAGCCAAAGAAGTGGGCATCCGGAAAACCCTGGGTTCCATGCGCCAGCAACTGGTATTTCAGTTTATTGCAGAATCCGTACTAATGTCAATTGCTTCTTTCCTGGTCGCCGTTTTAATAGTATGGATCACTGTTCCACCCTTTAGCAGCCTTTTAAATCAACCCATCCGTTTACCATTTAAGGATCCCTATTGGTGGTTACTTGGAGGAGGCGTTGTATTGCTGACTGGAATCATTGCAGGCAGTTATCCCGCATTTTACCTGTCTGGTTTTAATCCGGTAAAAGTTTTGAAAGGTAGTTTTTCAATGGGAAAAGCCAATCTCACACCACGTAAAGTATTGGTTACGGCACAGTTCACGATATCCATTCTGTTGATTTCAGCAACCTTATTAATCTATCAGCAAATCAACTTCGTTCAGCAAAGAGACCTTGGTTACAAACAGGAAAACCTGCTCATGGTGAACTCCTCTGCTCAGCTAGACCGGCAGCTTTCCGCTTTTAAAAATGAATTATATGCAACAGGATGGGTGGAATCTGTCAACCGAACCGGCAACCAGATAACAGATCTTTTCGGTTATACATCCGGTATTCAAATGAGTGGTATGCCACAATCGGATAACCTGGTTATAGGTTTCATGTTCACAGATGCCGATTTTGCAAAAACAGTACAGGCAAAAGTGCTGGATGGTCGCGACTTCCTTGCAAGTGATACGCACCAGGTAATATTCAATAAAGCGGCAATCGAAGTAATGGGCATTAAAGACCCCGTTGGAAAGGAGATTGAATGGGCTGGAAGAACCAGAAGAATTGTTGGAGTTATTGATAATATGGTGATCAACTCACCCTATGCAGCTCCAGATCCCATGATGCTGGTGCAAGGTGGTGGATGGGCCGGACGCATCAATATACGCTTTAAAGAGGGTATAGATATTAAAAATGCAGTTGCTAAAATCGAACAACTGCACAATCGGTTCAGCCCGGATTACCTGTTCGAATACCGTTTTATTGATGACTTTTTCAATGAAAAATTCAACAATGAAAAACTGGTGGGATCCCTGGCTGTAATATTTTCAGGATTAGCCATTTTTGTTTGTTGTCTTGGCTTATTTGGACTGGTATCCTTCGCCATCGAGCGCCGCAAGAAAGAAATCGGCATCCGAAAAGTCCTTGGAGCTTCTGTACAGCAACTGTTACTCCTTCTATCCAAAGAATTTGCCGTTCTGATTGCGTTGGCTTTCCTGATTGCCATACCCATGACCTGGTGGATGATGAATGGCTGGTTGTCGAATTATGCATACCGTATCAGCATCAATCCATTTGTATTCCTGCTGGTGGCAGCTGCGGTGGCAATCATTGCATGGATTACCATCAGCCTCAATGCCTCCCGTACCGCCCTTAAAAATCCGGTTACCTCGTTGAGATCAGAATAGTGAGTGCCACCCAACCGGTGGATGAAAAGACATAAAAATAATAACATGTTGACGAATCATTGGAAAATCGCTTATCGTAGCCTGGTAAAGAATAAATTCTTTACAACGCTGAATATTGTGGGACTTGCAGCAGGCCTCACTTGTTTTCTCTTGATCATGTTATATGTAACCAATGAATTGGGTTATGATCGCTATCATGAAAATTCAGATCGCATCTATCGGATCAATTCAGATATTGTAATGGGAGGAACAGAATTGAATCTGGCGGTTGCATCTGATCCAATGGGAGAATTATTAAAAAAAGACTATCCCGAAATCGAAGAGTATACCCGAATTTATAATAGTTCAGGTGCCAAAATGATCAAAAAGGGATCGGCATTTTTAAATGAACCTAAAGTAGCTCATGTAGACTCCACTTATTTCGATGTCTTTTCCGCAAAAGCGGTGGCTGGAGATTTAAAAAATGCATTGGATGAACCCAACACAGTAGTCCTTTCCCGTTCCATGGCTGAAAAATATTTTGGAACTACAGATGTTATTGGGAAAAACCTTGAAACCAATGAAAATGGATCGACGCTTTACAAGATTACCGGAGTAATGGAAGATGTACCCAAACAATCTCATTATCGCCCAGACTTTTTGTTTGCCATGGAAAATTGCGGTTATCAGTTTGGACAAATCCTGAGCCATAATTTCCAGACCTATTTGCTGTTAAAAAAAGGTACCAATCCGGCCAGCCTGGAAGCAAAATTCCCGGGATACATCATGCGCCATGTATTACCTGTAGCACAACAGGAAATGCAGATTAAAAGCATTGAAGAATTTGAGCAGTCCGGCAATAAATTACAATACAGCTTAACAGCCCTTACCGATATACACCTGCATTCCAACCGATTTCCGGAACTGGCGATAAATGGTAATATCCAATATGTTTATATATTCTCTGCAGTAGCTCTTTTTATATTACTGATCGCCTGTATCAATTTTATGAACCTGGCAACCGCAAGATCGGCTAACCGTGCCCGTGAAGTTGGGATACGCAAAGTGCTGGGTTCTGGTAAAGGAACATTGGTAAAGCAGTTTCTGACTGAATCCACACTGCTGGCCTATATATCAATAGGAATTGCTTTACTGAGCGCAGTATTGCTGCTTCCGCTGTTTAATGAGCTATCCGGTAAACAATTTATAATTCGTGACCTGTTTACTTCAGGATTAATCAGTATCTATTTACTGCTGCCTTTACTGGTCGGATTACTCGCTGGTACTTATCCGGCATTTTTCCTCTCTTCTTTTCAGCCATTGCAGGTATTGAAATCTAAATTCAGTACCGGAAGCAGCAAAGCTGGTCTGAGAAGTACACTTGTGGTAGTACAATTTGTTACCTCTATCATCCTTATTGTTGGAACCATCATCATTTATCGGCAGTTAAATTATATACAAACAAGGAACCTTGGTTTTAATAAAGACCAGGTATTGGTAATCAACAATACCTATACATTAGGTACACAGAAGGAAGGATTCCGGAATGAAATTATGAAGTTATCAGGCGTAACCGGAAGCACTTACAGTGGCTTTATGCCAGTATCAGAAAGCGCAAGAACTGACCGGACTTTTTCTACCCAGGCAACAATGACCTCCAGTTCCGGACTGAACATGCAAATCTGGGGAATCGATGAAAACTATATTCCACTACTGGGCATGGAAATGAAATATGGAAGGAATTTTTCAAAAGAATTTGGTACAGACTCATCTGCCATCATCATCAATGAAACCACAGCAGCCCTCATGGGATTAGATAATCCCGTGGGCAAAAAATTATATGCAGGGAATAACGGTGGAGCAACTGATCCTTACACAATTATTGGTGTAGTAAAGAATTTTCATTTTCAGTCTATGAAGCAGCAGATTGGTCCGGTTGCCTTCTGGCTTAATCCGGCCGACTGGTCAATAGCTTTCAAAGTGAATACCGGCCAAATCAAGCCATTAATAACCCGGATTGAGGAAGTCTGGAATAAGATGGCTCCGGGAATGCCGTTTGAATACAGCTTCCTTGATGAATCCTTCTCCCGCATGTATGATGCAGAACAGCGTATTGGACAGTTGGCGTTGAGCTTCGCGATTCTGACTATCCTGATTGCCTGTCTTGGTTTATTTGGACTGGCAGCCTTCATGGCTGAACAACGGAATAAGGAAATTGGTGTGCGAAAGGTATTGGGTGCCTCCGTTCAACAAATTGTGGGTCTGCTTACGCGCGACTTCCTGAAACTGGTGGGTATAGCATCCCTTATTGCTTTCCCCCTGGCCTGGTATGCCATGAACAAATGGCTGGAGAATTTCGCTTTCAAAACATCCCTGGGTTGGTGGGTATTCCTGCTGGCAGGATGTATCGCTGCCTTGATTGCCTTGCTAACAGTAGGTGGACAAGCAATAAAAGCAGCCATCACCAATCCGATCAAAAGTCTTCGTTCAGAATAAACTAGTTGTATGCTATTTAATTATTTCAAGATCGCTTTCCGAAACCTCCTTAAATACAAGGGTTTCTCGGCCATCAACATCCTGGGCCTTGCTGTAGGAATGGCATCTGCTATTCTGATTTTTCTTTGGATCAGTCATGAAATTAGTTTCGACCGGTTCCATGAAAAAAAAGACCGGATTTTTGAAGCCTGGAATAAAGGGAATTTCAACGGTAAGGTTTCCTGCTGGAATACAACTCCAAAAATTCTGGCGAGCGCCTTACAGTCAGATATACCCGAAATTGAAACCACTACCAGGGTAAACTGGGCTGACAACTATCTTACACGATTTGGGGATAAGACCATTATGATGAAAGCATCCATGGTGGATTCAACCTTCCTGAATGTATTCAGTTTTCCGGTACTGAAAGGAGATAAACAAAATGCCCTGATGAATCCCTCCAGTGTGGTATTAACAGCATCGACTGCAGCCAAATTATTTGGAACAGATAACCCGATTGGCCAGACCCTGGAGTTAAATGAAAAATTCCAGTTAACCGTTACAGCAGTAGTACAGGACCCGCCAAACAACTCCCGTTTTCAGTTCGAATGCCTCTTGCCCTGGGCCTTTCTGCGTGCACAAGGATGGGATGATAACTATTGGAGGAATAATTCAACACGTACTTATGCTTTACTCAAACCAAGTTCAAAAGTGGAGAGTGCCAATGCAAAACTGGAAAATTTCCGCAAAAAATACGATCGTGATGATCCCACCGGTGGATTTTTTCTGTATCCAATCGAGCGTTGGAGACTTTATTCCAATTTTACTGAAGGTGTGGAAGAAGGAGGAATGATTGAGTACATCCGAATCTTTACCATCGTTGGTGCTATTATATTATTAATTGCCTGCATCAATTTTATGAACCTCAGCACTGCCAAAAGTGAGCAGCGTGCAAAAGAAGTTGGCATTCGTAAAGTAATAGGTGCCATGCGGCATAATTTGATGGGACAGTTCCTGGGTGAATCCATTCTGATTGCATTTTTGGCCGGAATACTGTCCCTTATTTTGGTACAACTAACCCTACCCGCCTTTAATACATTTACCGGTAAACTGGTTGAAATCGATTATACAAATCCGTTAGCATGGGGCTTATGGGCAGGATTTATTTTGCTAACAGGACTAATAGCAGGCAGTTATCCGGCTTTTTTTCTATCAGGTTTCCAGCCTACCAAAGTATTGAAAGGAACATTCAAAAAAACACAATCAGCAATCAATCCAAGAAAAGTGCTGGTGGTTTTACAATTCACATTCGCCATTATTCTGATCATTAGTACACTGGTCATAAAAAAACAGATCAATTTTGCTCAAAACCGCAACAATGGGTATAACAAGGACCAGTTATTGTATTATTTCCTGACTGGGACGGCTGAAAAAAATTATGATTTAATAAAAAACGAGTTGCTCTCTTCAGGTGTAGCCACCTCTGTTACCAAAACGAGCGCTCCACTAACCGAAGGCTGGAGTAATACCTGGGGTATCGGCTGGAAGGGAAAACAACCAGACGACCGCACCTTATTTGATCGCTTTTGTGCTGATCAGCAATTTGTAAAAACGGCCGGACTAGAACTGGTGAAAGGAAGGGATTTTGATCTGGCTGCACATCCATCTGATTCAGCTGCTGTACTGTTGAATGAATCTGCAGTAAAAGCAATGGGATTTTCCGATCCCATCGGGCAGGTTATTCAGGATAATGGCCAGGATTGGACCGTGATCGGAGTTATTAAAGACTTTATCCTCCATTCTCCTTTTGCCAAAACACAACCAATGGTAATTGAAGGTGCACACGGATGGTTTAATGTGATTCATTTCCGACTGAATCCCACTAACAGTGTAAGTACGAATCTTAAAAACGCCGAAACTATATTCAAAAAATTCAATCCCAGCTATCCATTTGATTACACATTCGTTGACCAGGCTTACGCTTCCAAATTTGAAGAAGAGAAAAAAATGGGATCACTGGCAGCCTTGTTTGCAGGTCTGACTATTTTCATTTCCTGCATGGGCTTATTTGGATTAGCCACTTATATGGCAGCCACCCGGTTCAAAGAAATTGGCATCCGGAAGGTATTGGGCGCCTCTGTTGCATCCATAACCAGCTTGTTGTCCAAAGATTTCCTGAAACTCGTACTGATCTCCTTCATCGTTGCTTCACCAATAGCATGGATACTAATGAACCAATGGTTGAAAGCGTATGCTTACAAAACTTCCATAGATGTATGGGTGTTTGTTGCAACAGGTTTTTTAAGTCTGACGATAGCACTCTTAACCACCAGCATCCAGGCAATAAAAGCCGCTGTTTCCAATCCGGTAAAAAGTTTGAAATCAGAATAAACTTACTCCATGATAAGCAACTATATAACCCTAGCCATCCGGAATATTCGCCGTTACGGGACCAATTCATTCCTCAATCTTGCGGGATTGGCCATTGCGCTGGCAGCCTGTCTTGTTATCTTTTTGGTAGTTCAACACGAATATAGTTTCGATACCTATCATCCGAATGCCGAAAGGATATACCAGGTAGTAAAAAAAGAAGTAAAAGCGGGTAATGAAGATTTTTATGGTGGTATCGCCCTTCCGGCTAAAAAAGCACTCAGCAATGATTTCCCAACAGTACAGTTTACTGAGTTATTTACTTCATTCGGCGCGCAATTCACCGTATTGGATGCAGCCGATCAGGTAAGCGATAAAAAATTCCTGGAAGAGCAGGGTGTATTTTTTGTAGATCCGGAGATCGCAGATTTTTTTTCCTTTTCATGGATTGAAGGATCTCCGGAAATCTTCAGTAAACCTGATATGATCGCCTTATCACGTTCCAAGGCTATTAAGTATTTTGGTTCCGAAAGCAATGCAGTGGGCCGATCACTGTTATTTGAAAACAAAGTCAGACTACAGGTTGGAGCGGTATTTGCTGATCCACCTGCCAACACGGATTTTAATTTTCAGATGCTGCCATCTTATGCCACATTAGAATCCAATCTGGATCTATGGGGTTATGAGCAGAACAAAGAATCCTGGGGTTTTTCTACCTCCAACCATCAGGTCTATGCACTTTTGCCACAGCCAGTTAATCCGGAACAGGTAAATAAGAAATTGCAGGATTTTGTAAAAAAATATTACCGTCCCGAAGCCGTTGGTAAAGTTTTTCATTTTTTACTCCCACTCAAAGAAATCCATTTCGACACTAGGTTTGGAAACAATGGCACTCATATCAGCAGCAAATCATCCCTGATGACACTGCAGTTAATTGGTTTATTGATCCTGCTGATGGCCTGTATCAATTTTATCAATCTCTCCACCGCTCTGGCAGTAAAAAGGAGCAAAGAAATCGGAATCAGAAAAGTAATGGGCAGCACCCGTGGCCAATTACGCGTTCAGTTATTGGCGGAAACCTTTTTGCTTGTATTATTCGCTTTGATAATAGCGCTGCTTATAACCTGGCTGACCCTGCCTTACCTTAAATACATCACAGATATTCAGGAAAAACTTCCCCTTTTTCAAACCAATGTGCTACTGTTTTTAGTAATTATATTATTGGTAACTGTTTTACTTTCCGGATTTTACCCTGCACTTGTTTTAAGCAGATTCAACCCGGTAGAAGCTATAAAAAACAAAATTCATGCTCATTCAATAGCCGGACTTTCCCTACGAAGAGTACTGGTTGTACTTCAGTTTGCTTTTGCACAGTTGTTGGTTATTGCGACCATTATTGCTGTTTCACAAATGAATTTTATCCGAAATACAGATCTGGGATTTAATAAAGAATCTACACTGCTGCTGTCAGGAAATATGGATAGTACCAGTATCGCAAAGCACACCGGATTCAAAGCTGCGCTGCAACAATTACCTGAAGTAAAACATGTTTCCTTTTCCATGGATGCTCCGTCCAGTGATAACAACTGGACAATGAATTTTGCATTCAACCAGATTAATGAGGATCTCCCCTTTGATACGCATATTAAGATGGCCGATGGATCCTATGTTGAAACGTTCGGATTAAAGATGGCAGCGGGTGAATTTTACAGATCGGAGGACTCTCTCCTCAAAGTGGTTATTAATGAAACAATGGTAAAAAAACTGGGATTAAAAACTCCAGAGGAAGCAGTCGGAAAAACTATCCGGATTGGTATATCCGAATGGATGCCCATCGCTGGTGTAGTGAAGGACTTTAAAAACAATTCACTCAGGGAATCTATTAAACCTACTGTTCTTTTCCATGCGCCTGGTAAATTGGGGAATTATATGGCCCAAACCAATATCAGACTGCAAACCAGTAACCCCGGACAGGCGCTCAGTAAAATTGAAAAAGTATGGGATCGGTTTTATCCTGAATATGCCTTCCGTGCCAGTTTCCTGGATGAAACCATCAACAACTTTTACCAGCAGGAAGAACGGCTCAGCAGATTATATAAAGTATTTGCTGCACTAGCAATCGTGATTTCCTGCCTGGGGCTGTACGGACTGATATCCTTTATGGCCGTTCAGAAAACAAAAGAGGTTGGCATCCGCAAAGTACTCGGTGCTTCGGTTGGCAGTATTGTAGTTTTATTCTCAAAAGAGTTCACCATTCTCATATTGATAGCTTTTGCAATGGCGGCTCCTGTAGCCTGGTATATGATGAGTGGTTGGCTCGAGAATTTTGTATTCCGAATCGAAATAGCCTGGTGGATTTTTTTAATATCAGTAGTTATTAGCCTTTTTATCGCCTGGCTCACGGTTGGTTACAAGGCAATCTCAGCTGCTTTAGCAAACCCCGTTAAAAGCCTTAAAACCGAATAATCCATATCTCAATTACACAAAACAAAGTGAACTTAGTGCTACCAGTTACAGGCATTGCATTTGGTATCACAGCTTTGTTGCAGGTGTATTTCTACCTGGATAACTTAAGTCATAACATCTATCCATTGGTTACCTGCTGATGGATAGGGCACAACCGAACAATGACTGTATCAATACCGGACAGTTACAAGTCAAACACAGGCCTCAAAAAATTGATAATCATACATTTACAGAATTGGCACAATATTTCATTTTGTCTTAGCAGATAATTCAACCGACGAATCATGATTAAACTGGAGCATATTTCAAAATGGGTAAACCAGGGTAACAACCGCATCTTCCTGCTCAAAGACATCAACCTGGGCATTGAAGAAGGAGAATTTGTTTCGATTATGGGGCCATCCGGCTCAGGAAAATCCACACTGTTGAACGTGATCGGTATGCTCGATACAGCAGATGAAGGCTCCTACCAGTTTTATGATCAGCCCGTACATACGCTAAAAGAAAAACAACGCTCCCAATTATACAAACAACATATCGGTTTTGTATTCCAGGCGTACCACCTGATCGATGAACTGACGGTCTACGAAAATATTGAAACACCTCTGCTCTATCAGGATACCAAATCCTCTGAACGAAAAGCGTTGGTAGCAGATATGCTGGACCGGTTCAATATCGTGGGTAAAAAAGATTTATTCCCGGCTCAACTTTCAGGAGGACAGCAGCAACTCGTAGGCATTGCAAGAGCCCTGATCGCAAAACCCAAACTGATCCTGGCAGATGAACCAACCGGCAACCTGAACAGCAAACAAGGCGAGGAAATCATGGACATTTTCACCCAACTCAACAAAGAAGACGGAGTTACCATAATCCAGGTAACCCACTCGGAAAAAAACGCAGCCTACAGCAATCGTATCATTCATTTATTAGATGGAAGAATTGAACACAACAGATAAGCGACCTTTTTTATGAAGAAGAATAGAACCTCACTCCTATGTGTATGCGCAATATGTCTGGTCCTGCTACTGGCAGGTACCAGGCTGATGGCGCAAACAGACAGCAGTCGGCAGTTATCACTGAAAGAATGCCTGGATATTGCTTATGCGAATAACCTCGAACTCAAGCAGGCAGAACTTCTGGCGGCCACTACGGGTATTGATTACCGACAGGCCAAACAAAATATGTTGCCCCAGGTAAACGGCCTGATTGAACATGGTTCCAACCAGGGTAGAAATATCGATCCTTTTACCAACAGTTACCTGAATCAGAAAATTGACTATGCAAACTATGCTGTTAACGGAGGCGTAGTGCTTTTTAACGGACTGGCAACACAGAACAATATCCAGCAACAACGCCTTGCGCTTGCAGCCGGCAAGGAAGAGATTCAGCAGGCTAAAGACAACCTGAGCCTGAATCTTATGAATGCTTATCTGCTTGTATTAAGTACGAAAGATCTGCTGCAGCAGATTCGCCTTCAGGCAGAACTAAGCCGCCGGCAGGTGGAGCGCCTGGAAATCCTGCACAAGGAAGGTGCCGTTCAGCCCTCGCAGTATTTCGACCTGAAAGGACAACTCGCCAACGACGAAATCAATCTTGTAAATACCCAAAATCAATTGGACGCAGCCAGGCTTACCCTTTGTCAGTGGATGAATATTCCGTACGACCCCAGCCTGGAACTCGAACCAATCCGACCAGAAGATTTTCTTCAATCCTACCAGGGAGATGCCAGCACCATTTACCAGGCAGCGATTAATGAACTGGCCGTAGTAAAAGCTGCCCGGTTTCGCACTGAAAGTGCTGAAAAAGGAGTTAAAACCTGGAAAAGCCAACTTTGGCCAACACTGAGCCTGAATGGTGCATTATACACGAACTATTCCAGCGCAGCACGTACAGCCCAGTTTCTGCGCACGGTTGAAACAACTACCGGTGACTATGTTCAAATCAATGGTACACAATCTCCGGTCCTGACCATGCGGGAAGAATTTGACATGCAAAAAATCACCTATAGTGATCAGTTCAAAAACAACTACGGTACCAATATAAATCTGGCGCTTCGGATCCCCCTCGTGAACTCCCTGCAAACACGCAACCGGATCGACCGGGCAAAAATTCAATTAAAAACTGCCGAGTTAGTTGAAAAAAACACCCGGATACGTTTGCAACAACAAGTGGAACAGGCCTACCTCAATATGAACGCAACCTATAACCGATACAAAACCTTGCTGCTGCAGGTTGAAGCTTTCCAGGAATCCTTTCGTACGGCTGAAGCCCGCTTTAGTGAAGGGGTGCTGAATTCGGTGGAATACCTGACCGCCAAGAACAACCTGGATAGGGCAAGTATAAACCTGATCATCGCTAAATACGAATATGTATTCCGAACCAGAGTGCTGGATTTTTACCAGGGAAAAACAATCTGGTAATCCTTCCTGTCAATTTGGCACAATTGCTGGTTTTTCGCTAATTTTGCTCCCTTAAACTGATTGGGATGCTGGATTTTCTGACGCAAAAAGTACATGACGAAAACAGGCAGGGAGAAGCGTTTGCGCCTTTCGCTGTGGATGAAAACCAATACAAAAAACACTTCTATATTGAGAGTTATGGTTGCCAGATGAACTTCGCCGACAGCGAAATAGTGGCTTCCATTCTGCAGGAACAGGGCTTCGGAGCAACCCGAAACCTGGAACAGGCCGACCTGATTTTTATTAATACCTGCTCCATCCGGGAGAAAGCAGAGCAGACCGTCCGCAAACGACTGACGGATTTCAAAAAGGCGAAAAAATCCAACCCGGGATTGCTGATCGGAGTCCTGGGCTGCATGGCTGAACGCCTGAAAGCTAAATTCCTTGAAGAAGAAAAGCTGGTGGATATTGTAGTAGGGCCCGATGCCTATCGATCGCTTCCAGCACTTATTGAAGAAGCGGAAACAGGCCAGAAAGCCGTAAACGTGCTGCTTAGCCGCGAAGAAACCTATGCTGATATCGCACCCGTTCGCCTCGATTCCAACGGGGTATCAGCCTTCGTAAGCATTATGCGCGGATGTAACAATATGTGTTCCTTTTGTGTGGTTCCCTTTACCAGGGGCCGCGAAAGGAGCCGGGATGCCGCCAGCATCGTTGCCGAATGTGAAACACTGTACAAAGATGGTTTTAAAGAAGTGACCCTGCTGGGACAAAACGTAGATTCTTATCACTACTTTGATGAATCCATCGGAGAAGCTGTAACCTTCGCGCATCTGCTGGAAAAAGTAGCGATGATAGCACCCGATTTGCGTGTTCGTTTCTCCACTTCTCATCCAAAAGATATCACAGAAGAGGTATTGCAGACCATGGCACGATATGAAAACATCTGCAAATACATACACCTCCCTGTACAAAGTGGCAGTTCCCGTGTGTTGCAACTCATGAATCGTACCTACACCCGCGAATGGTATATGGCTAAAGTGGATCGCATCCGTGAAGTGCTTCCCGATTGTGGTATTTCATCCGATGTAATCGCCGGCTTTTGTACCGAAACAGACGAAGACCACCAGGATACCCTCAGCATCATGGAGTACAGCAAATACGACATGAGTTATATGTTCTTTTACAGTGAGCGACCTGGCACCCTGGCCGCCCGCCGTTATACCGATGATGTACCGCTGGAAACAAAAAAACAACGGCTTAGTGAAATTGTAGCCCTGCAGGGCAGATTAAGCCGGGAAAGCAATGAAAAAGATCTTGGCAAAACATTCAAGGTGCTGGTGGAAGGGCCAAGTAAAAAAAATCCGGATGAATGGATGGGTCGCAACAGCCAGAATAAAGTAATCGTATTTCCAAAACCGGAAGGACTTAGAAAAGGCGACTACCTGGAGGTAACAGTGACCGATTGTACGCAGGCGACGTTGATAGGAAAGGTGAAACATGAGAAGTGAAACGGGAGACAGGAGAAAGGAAAACTAATAGAAAAAATGGACATCCAAAGCATAAAAAACAGATTCGGCATTATTGGTAATGCGTCTTCATTGAATCACGCACTGCATGTAGCAGCCCAGGTAGCGAATACAGACCTGAGTGTGCTGATCGTAGGTGAAAGCGGTGTGGGTAAGGAAGCATTCTCTCAAATCATTCATGCATTATCCGCCCGTAAGCATAATCCTTTTATTGCTGTAAACTGTGGTGCTATTCCGGAAGGGACCATCGACTCCGAATTATTTGGTCATGAAAAAGGTGCCTTCACCGGTGCAGTTGACAGCCGAAAAGGCTATTTCGAAACAGTAAGCGGCGGTACCATTTTCCTGGATGAAATCGGTGAAATGCCTCTGGGTACCCAAGCCCGCCTGCTTCGGGTACTGGAAACCGGGGAATTCATCCGGGTAGGTTCTTCCAAAGTACAGAAAACGGATGTTCGCGTAATCGCCGCTACCAATCGGGAACTACTTGAATTCACGCAAAAAGGAAAATTCAGGGAGGACCTTTATTATAGATTAAGCACAGTGCCAATTCGGGTTCCGGCACTTCGGGATCGGAAAGAGGACATTCCCCTCCTGTTCAGGAAATTTGCAGTGGATTTTGCAGAACGTTATAAAACTGCTCCGGTTCAACTGGAAGAAGATGCCCGGCAATTACTAATTAATTATTCCTGGCCGGGTAATGTCAGGGAGTTAAAGAATATTGCAGAACAAATCAGTGTGCTTGCAGGAGACAAATCAATTAGTGCCCTGGAATTAAAACGTTTTCTACCCGAGCAGGCAAATAATCGATTACCCATGCTCATTGGTAACGGCCAGGCTTCAGGTGGTCATGAATTCAATAGTGAAAGGGAAATCCTGTACAAGCTCTTTTTTGATATGAAAAAGGATGTAACCGAACTGAAAAAAATGTTCGTTGAAATCCTTCAAAACCCCGGTGAAGCTGCTGCTGCTGCGGCCTATACAAAAGAAAGCCTGTTACGCGAATATCCATCTCCGGTAGAATATACCGCCCCGGCAACAGTGCTGCCCTCACCTGCAACCTATGTACAACCAGCTGCTGCAACTTCCGTTCTGATGCCTCACACGCATGATGAAATTCATGAACACGAGGAAGTGGAAGAGTCGCTTAATATTATGGATAAAGAGAAAGAACTCATATTAAAGGCATTGAAAAAACATAAAGGCAAGCGCAAGGATGCTGCCGCTGATTTGGGCATCAGCGAACGTACACTTTATCGTAAATTGAAGGAGTATGATATCAATGAGTAAATCCAATCCGCTTTCATTTGCCAGCGTTCTGCTGATCGTCCTGATGCTGCTATTCAGCGGCTGTTATTCCTTCCGTGATGTATCTATTCCACCGGAAGTTAAAACCGTACGCATTCAGTATTTCGAAAACAAAGCAAGGCTGTTCAACCCGGTATTAAGTCCACTTCTCACAGATAAACTTCGTCAGAAAGTAATCAGCCAAACCCGTCTTACACAGGTGCAGGGAGAAGATGCAGATTATGATATAGCAGGAACGATCACAGATTGTTCGGTATCAACAACCGGTATTTCCAATCAGCAGGCAGCCAGTAACCGTTTAAACATTACTGTACAGATCGAATTCAAGAACCGCCTGGATGAATCCAAAAATTTCGAAGCTTCCGTAACCAGAAACTTCGACTTCAGTGCCAGTCTCACGCTCGACCAGGCACAACTCCAGTTACAGGATGAGATCATTCGAAACCTGAGTGATGAAATTTTTAACCGCATCTTCTCCAACTGGTAAATAACTTATCTTGGCAGCGGCATGGAGCTTAACAAAACCATACAACATTATTTTCATCAGACCGGATTGCAGGGAGTAACCGTTCAGGAACTGGAACAACTGGCGGCGCGGTACCCTTATATTGGTACGCTGCAATACCTGCTCCTGAAAAAAATGAAGGAGGAGAAGTCAGGGGACATTGATAAACAGTGGCAGAAAACTCTGCTCTATTTTCAGAATCCTTATTATTTACACTCCCTGATGCAGCGATCAAAAGCTGAACCAGTAGCTCCAACATCCAGGATTCCGGAACCTGCGGATATTAACATCTCTCAATCGGAACCTTCAGGCTCCTTCACGGAACCGGTTAAGGAAAAACTAGTTAAAGAACTCACCACTGAACTGGCGGATGCATTGGCCCTGGCAAAAGCCATCGCCCAATCGGCGACAGAACCGGAATCCCTGACCGCACTACCAGCAGAACAGGAACTGCCCTCCCTGGAAGATAAAGTGCCGGCTTTGCGGGAAGACCTGCTCCGGAAAGAATCGCCGATCCGGATCCCGTCTTTGAAAGACCTGGGACCGGTAACCGACGATATGCCCAGTTTTGAACCCTACCATACCATTGATTATTTCGCCTCCCAGGGAATCAAACTTGGAAATGAATTACCGAAGGATAAACTCGGTAAACAGCTAAAATCCTTTACGGAATGGATTCGTACCATGAAAAAACTGCCCCAAACGGCTATTGAAGAAAAACTGCTCAAGTCCGGACATGGAGAAACGATCGAAGCCCTGGCAGCTGATTCCATTGAAACCAGGGAAATTCTAACGGAAACCATGGCGGAAGTGTTGCTGAAGCAGGGAGATAAAGCCCGGGCGGCAGAGATTTTCCGGAAATTAAGTTTGGCTCATCCCGACAAATCCGCTTATTTTGCGACTCGAATTGAACAATTAAATAACCGATCATGACCCTCTTTTTTCTGATTCTGATAATCCTGGCAAGTGCAATTCTTGGATTTATCATCCTGGTTCAAAGCCCGAAAGGTGGCGGACTGGCTGGTAATGTGGGTGGATTAAGCAACCAGTTCATGGGTGTAAAACAAACAACCGATCTGTTGGAAAAAGGTACCTGGACATTTGCGATTGTAGTTGCCCTGCTTTGCCTGTTCTCGGCCATATTTATTCCAACTTCAACCGGCAAAACCAATACCATGCTGGATGAACTGAATACCAAGCCGGCTGTAACTACCCCGATCCAAACTCCTGCCACACCTGGTAATCAGTCGCTGACTCCTGCACCGGCTCCTGCCGACAGCCAGGCCAAGCCCGCGAATTAATACAAGCCAACCTTTTTCGATATTCAAAACCCTGCTCTACCAGCAGGGTTTTTGCTTACTTTAGCCTCCAATCAGGCATCCATGAAAAAAACTCTGATCATCCTTCTTGCAGTGGCTGCAATCGGACTACTTGTTGTCCTCTGGCTCTTCAGTGGATCAGCCACCGGTTTCAGCAAAAAAACTTATTACCTCGAGATCCCGACGGGCAGTACCTATGAAGATGTACTTGCCATTATGAAAAAGGATACGGTTCTAAAATCACCTTCGCTTTTTAGTTTTGTAGCCAACCGACTCGACTACCCCGAAAAAGTCAAAGCAGGCCGCTATGCGATTTCAAAAGGCAGTTCCATACTCTCTATTGTACGTAAACTAAGAAATGGGCAGCAGGATCCGGTGAACCTGGTTATCAATAAACTCCGTACCAGAGAGGACCTTGCATCCCTGGTAGGCAGAAAACTGGAGATTGATTCCGCAGCTTTTATGCAATACGTTTTAAATCCGGATTCCCTGAAAAATTGGGGACTTGACACGAATACCCTGATAAGCACCGTAATTCCGGATACCTACACATATTTCTGGAATACCACACCTGCACGGGTAATGGAAAAATTGCTGGCTGCAAGGAAAAATTTCTGGAATGATACCCGGAAGCAACAGGCCGCTAAACTGGGTCTAACCCCGGAGCAGGTAATAACACTGGCTTCCATCGTGGAAGAAGAAACCAATAACAACCCGGAAAAAGATACCATTGCTTCAGTATACCTTAACCGGTTGAAAATAAACATGCGACTCGGAGCCGACCCCACCGTAAAATTTGCGTTGAAGGATTTTTCCTTACGCAGGATTTATAATAAACACCTTGCTGTGGAATCACCCTTTAATACTTATCGGGTTGCGGGATTACCACCTGGTCCAATCTGCACACCACAACAGGTAACCATTGATGCCGTATTAAATCCTGCGACTACCAAGTACCTGTATTTTGTAGCCAGTCCTAAATTTGACGGCACCCATATTTTTGCAGAGAATTACCAGCAACACCTGGCAAATGCCCGTGTATATCAGAAGGCATTGGATATCTATCTCAAAAAGAAAAATCAACCGGAGGATACCGGCAGCTGATTTAACTGAATCATGTTTAATTTAAATCACATCCTTCGTAAGCTACCTGTAATCCGGTGGGTCATTGCCAAAAGCAAGAAAATTGTGCTGCCAGGATTTGAAGGTCTTCCCCTTTACGATGTGACGATCTTTTTTATGCAGCAGGTAAAAAAGGTAGGATTGAATGACCGTGCCGCCGCCATCTCTTTCAACCTGCTGATGGCAATTCCGGCTGCAACCATATTTCTTTGTACCCTCCTACCCTATATGCCTTTCAGCCGTCAAATAACAACCCAACTCTTACTGGTTACACGGGATGTTACCCCCAACATGAATACTTTTTTACTGGTTAAAGATTTCCTGGAGGATTTCCTGGAAACGCCACGCAGCGGATTGCTTTCCATCGGTTTTTTCCTGGCTGTATTTTATGCTTCCAATGCCGTTTTGGGTATCATGCGCACATTCAATAAATCGCTCATGTACACACGCGACCGAAATTTCTTACTGGAAAGATGGGTAGCGGTGCGCATAACCACCATCTTAATTCTGCTTTTCATTATTTCGATGGGCCTGATCCTTGCACAGGGTACCATTCTTAACTGGGCTCTCACAAAAATGGAAATCAATACTCCGCTGGTCCGGTGGCTGGTCAAAAACCTGCGCTGGGTCTTTATCCTGGCAATGGTTTATTACTTCATCGCAGTAATTTATAAATATGCTCCTGCCATCCATGAACGATGGCAACTATCCTCTCCAGGTACAACGCTGGCAACCATACTGGTTGTATTAACAGCAGGAGGATTTTCGCTCTGGTTACAATGGTTTGATAATTTCAATAAAGTTTATGGCTCTATCGGAACCATACTCATTTTGATGTTACTGATTTATTTTAGTTCACTTGTATTATTGATTGGATATGAATTAAATGTCAGTATTCATTCACTCAAAATGATGGCTGCCGAGAGAGCCAGAAAAGAAGCCAGTCAATCGGCCGTTTAAGAGAAAAAACCGAACTTTAAGTTGCTTACCAAATGCCTGCACATATGAAACTGATTTTTACCACTGTTTTGGCACTGCTGGTTACTCATGGTTTGATAGCCCAGGTTCAACCGCTGGAGCTTGGAGCTTCCATTCCCAAAGCAAACATTCGCATGAAGGATGTTTCCGGCAAGCTGATTTCCCTTGCTGATGTTCGAACCCCCAAAGGCTTGCTGGTTATGTTCAGTTGCAACACCTGCCCGTATGTTGAGAAAAACCAGGCACGTACCCGGGCAATAGGCTCTTTCGCACAGGAAAAAGGAATTGGATTTATTGTTGTGAATTCCAATGAAGGCTCTCGCGATAGCGATGATTCCTATAAGGACATGCAGCAATATGCACATGCACAACAATACGCCTGGCCTTATACCATAGATAGTAAAAATGAACTTGCGGATGCATTTGGAGCGTCGAGAACTCCTGAATGTTACCTGTTTGACAGCGAAGGAAAACTTGTCTACCAGGGAGCAATAGACGATAACCCGGCAGATGAAACCAAGATTAAAAGAAAACACCTGGAATTGGCCATTACTGAAATGACCGAAGGTAAAGAAGTGACAGTCAAAAAAAGTCGGTCTATTGGATGCAGCATCAAACGAAAAGGAAAATAATTAGTAAGTCAGTTCCTGGAATGCGAGTTTGATCTGGGCATCAGTCATGGCCCTGTTTATAAATTTTCTGTATTTCTTTGCCGGGTTGATCCAGAGGGTAACCGGTATTGCTCCGTCCCAGGAAGGATCAATGCGGGGGCAAAAACTATCTGCATTTGTTTCATTGAGCCAGAATTGTGTGGGTCCTGTGAAGTTCCTGGAACTAAGAAATTGTTCAATTTTGCCGGGATAAAATCCAGGCAGATCCAGACTAACCATCACCAGCTCAACCTGTGGATATTGCTGACGAGCCTCCAGAAAATGAGGTAATTCTTCAATGCACGGCCGGCAAAATGTAGCCCAGAAATTCACTACCATCGGCTTTTGCGATGCATTGATATAGTTTTCAAGTTCGTCTATTGAAAGTTTTTTCACAGATTGCGCAGTAGCAATTCCAAACACAAAACATAAGAGTAAAAAACAAAGTAAATTTTTCATAAACCGGACGCTGCTCCCGGATAGTTTATATTTGCCGGGCACGATATTTTAAAGCTAAGCTAAAACCTTTCCAACTATGCTGAAAAGAATACTGGCAATTTTAGGAATTCTATTGGGATTGTTGTTGATTGCGGCAATTGCCATTCCCCTTCTTTTTGGTGACAAGTTAAAAACACTGGCCAAAGAGGAAATGAATAAACAATTGAAAGCCCCTTCCGGCTTTGAAGATGTTTCGGTTTCCTTTTTTCGCAATTTTCCAAAGCTGAGCGTCGGACTGGATAAATTATACATTACCGGCCCAGGACAATATGCCACCGATACGCTCGTGAGTGCCAAAAGAATTGATGTAGCCGTAAATCTCTTCAGTTTGCTCGGCAGCGGTCCCATTAAAGTAGCTCGTGTAGTACTTGATGAACCCCGGATTCATGCCATTGTCGGAAAAGACGGATCAGTGAATTGGGATATCATGAAAGAATCAACTGAGGAGGAAGCGGTTGATACAACTTCCAGCAGCTTTAGCCTGGACCTCAAAGAATATGAAATAAAAAACGGACTGGTCCGATACAGTGATCAGCAGGGGAATATGTTTGCTACCATTACTGGACTTAACCATACAGGCAGCGGAAATTTCAATGCAGATCAATTTCTTTTAGAAACCAAAACAAAAGCGGAAGAAGTTAGTTTCAGCTATGAAGGTATCCCCTATCTGGCCCGCACCAAAACCAGCCTGGATGCCAATTTTGATATCAATACCGGTACCAGCAAATACAGCTTTAAAGAATTGAAAGCCGTTCTTAATGAAATGCAACTTAATGCAGATGGATATTTCCAATTGGTGAACGATTCCACATATGGCATGGATATTCAATTCAATACCCCTTCTAATGAGTTCCGCCATATATTATCACTCGTTCCTGCAATCTATACCAATGATTTTGCTTCTTTGAAAACAAGTGGTACTGCAGCTTTCAAAGGATTTGTAAAGGGTGAGTATGCGCCTAACAGGATGCCTGCTTATGCTGTAGAAGCAATCATCAAAGAAGGATTTTTTCAATATCCGGAATTGCCCCAGCCAGTTCAGCATATCAACCTTGACCTGAAAGCTTCTAACGCAGATGGACAACCGGATAATCTGGTTCTGGAAATCCCTACGGCCAACCTGCAGTTTGGAAAAGAGCCCTTTTCCTTCCGGGTTATTTATAAAAATCCGGAAACCGTTCAGTACCTGGATGCTGCCGCAAAAGGGAAATTGGATTTGGGAACTGTAGGACAGTTTATCAAACTGGAGGAAGGCACTAAAATTGGCGGCCAGGTAAATGCCGATATCGAAGCAAAAGGTAACCTGAACGTTGTATTGCAGCAACAGCCTGGCCCATTCCAGGCAAAAGGGTTGGTTCAACTTTCGAATATTTACTATGCATCCAAAGAATTCCCTCAACCCATACAAAACACAAGTGCTACTATTGAAGTGAGCAACCCGGATGGGGTACCTGATCATACTGTTGTTCGGATTCCGGTTGGCCACGCTGAATTTGGAGCAGACAAACTGGATTTTAACCTGGTTCTTACACAACCTGCTTCTGATCCCAATTTTGATGCAGGACTTAAAGGAGGCTTTGATCTTGGCAGGGTTAAGCAATTTTATAGCTTTGATCCTGGCACCAGCCTGGCAGGTCGTCTGGATGCTGATGTTCGCATCAAGGGAAAAAAATCACAAATAGATAAAGAGCAATATGATGCTATTCAATCAAGCGGGCTAGTTAACCTCCAGGACATCGTTTTTAAAACACCTGATTATCCGGAGGGACTAGCTTTAAAATCAGCTAAACTGGAGTTTACACCGAAGGATATCGCTATCCAAAATGCAACCGGCAGTTTTCAGCAAACCAATTTTACAGCAAACGGAAAAATTACGAACGCTATTGGTTATGCGATTAAGGACGAACCACTTGCCGGAAGTTTGAATCTTACAGCTGATAAAGTGGATCTGAATAAATGGATGGGGACCGCATCAGAAGAAGAACCAACCGCCGGCAGCAGCCAACCCTTTGCTGTTCCATCCAATATCAGCTTCGGTGTGAATGCCAATGTTGACCAGGTAGTCTATGACAAAGTCAATTATAATAATGTAAAGGGACAGTTGAATATCGCCAATGAAACCGTAAAGCTGCAGAACCTGAGTATGCAGGCACTGGATGGTACAATCGGGCTCAACGGTTCCTACTCCACCCGGGATAACAAACTAAAACCTGCCATCAGTTTCTCTTACAATCTGCAAAATCTGGATGTAGCCAAGACCTTTCAGGCCTTTAATACCGTAAAATACCTGATGCCAATTGGAGAATTCATTTCCGGAAAACTGAATTCTAGTTTAACAGTCAATGGCCGGCTGGGTGAGCAAATGATGCCCGAACTGAGTTCACTTACCGGGAACGGGGTTGTGATGCTGATCGAAGGTTTTCTTGCCAAATTCAAACCAGTGGAAATGCTGGCCAGCAAATTGAAGCTTACGGAACTGGAAAAGATCAGTGTCAAAGACATCAAACAATATTTCGAATTCGTAAACGGGAAAGTGCTGGTCAAGCCATTTACAGTTAAGATCAAAGACATCGAAATGGAGATTGGGGGTATGCATGGCTTTGACCAAAGCATGGATTACCTGGTCAATATGAAAGTTCCACGTGCGAAACTGGGAACAGAAGCCAACCAGTTGATCAACGGACTCGCTGCAGAACTGACAAAAAAAGGGCTGGCAGTTAATCCGGGTGAAACCGTAAATCTAAAAGTGAATATGGGCGGTTCTCTGACCAATCCGCAATTGAATTATAACCTTTCACAGGCGGGCACCAGTCTTGCCAGCGAACTCGAGTCTAAAGTGAAGGACATTGCCGCTGAACAGAAAGCCAAAGCTGATTCCGCCCTCGATGTTGCTAAACAGCGGGCAAAAGACAGCCTTGCCGCGATCAAAGCGGAGGTATTGAAAGATGCTCAAAAAGAGCTGGCCAAAAAATTGCTGGGTGCAAAGGATTCCACCACCGCCGGCGATTCCGGAAAAACGAGTACCCCCAAACGGGCAGAGGAAGCCGCAAAAGGCATTCTGAATGATCTGCTCAGGAAAAAGAAGAAGCCCGCCACCGACACTACTAAAAACCAGTAATCTGGCTCCACCCGACCGGTGGCACCACCGGTCGGGTGAAAATAAAAGGCGCCTCCGAAAGCCTTCGGGGTCGCTTTTTTGCGTTTTCTCCCCTATTTTTGCCCACTCTAAAATTTTGTTAACAAGTACTTCATTATGGACAAATTGTTTTACCTGGTTCCGGCAATGGGTGTGATCGGCTTGCTCTACACCTTTGTAAAATTTGCCTGGGTATCCAAACAGGATGCAGGTTCCGACCGCATGAAAGAAATCAGTAATTACATTGCTGAAGGTGCCATGGCTTTTCTGAAGGCAGAATGGAAAATCCTTGGCTACTTCGTAGTGATTGTAGGCATTCTTTTAGGTTTTATGGCCAGCCGAAATGAACATTCACACTGGACCATCGCACTTGCTTTTGTGGTGGGTGCCGTATTCAGTGCACTTGCCGGGTACATTGGCATGCGTATCGCTACCAAATCCAATGTGCGTACTGCACAGGCGGCCAGAACCAGTTTATCCAAAGCACTGAATGTGTCATTCACCGGAGGTTCTGTAATGGGACTCGGTGTTGCCGGTTTGGCAGTGCTGGGACTTGGCGGACTTTTCATTGTGCTGGTGCAGGCATTTGCTCCTGGAGTAGCAGCAAACGATATGCTGGTTGCCAAAGCCATTGAAGTATTAACCGGGTTCTCGCTGGGTGCAGAATCCATCGCTCTTTTTGCCCGTGTAGGTGGTGGTATTTATACCAAGGCCGCTGACGTGGGTGCCGACCTCGTAGGTAAAGTGGAAGCGGGCATCCCCGAAGACGATCCCCGAAACCCGGCAACCATTGCGGATAACGTTGGTGATAACGTAGGAGATGTGGCTGGTATGGGTGCCGATCTGTTTGGTTCGTATGTTGCAACCGTATTGGCAACCATGGTCCTTGGACAGGAAACCATAGCAGCAGATGCATATAACGGTTTCTCTCCTATCCTGCTGCCGATGCTAATTGCCGGTGTAGGAATTCTTTTTTCCATTGTTGGTACCTGGTTTGTCAGAATATCTGATAGCGCCGGTATCAGTACCGATGCCGTACAGAAGGCACTGAACATGGGTAACTGGGGTTCCATTATTCTTACAGCTATCGCTTCTTTCTTCCTGGTTCAATATATTTTACCCGAAACTACCATGAGCCTCCGTGGTTTTGAATTCACCCGTATGGATGTATTCTACGCCATCGTTGTGGGCCTGGTGGTAGGAACCCTGATGAGTATTATTACCGAATACTTTACTGCAATGGGTAAACGTCCGGTATTGAGTATCATTCGCCAGTCTGCAACCGGTCATGCTACAAACGTAATTGGTGGTCTCGCAGTGGGTATGGAATCAACTTTCCTTCCGATCCTCGTATTGGCAGGTGGTATCTATGGCTCTTACTGGTTTGCCGGATTATACGGTGTGGCGATTGCTGCCGCTGGTATGATGGCCACAACTGCAATGCAGCTGGCAATTGACGCTTTCGGTCCGATTGCTGATAACGCAGGTGGTATCGCCGAGATGAGTGAACTGCCCAAAGAAGTTCGTGAAAAAACCGACGTACTCGATGCGGTTGGTAATACTACTGCTGCAACCGGTAAAGGTTTTGCCATTGCCTCAGCAGCCCTTACAGCTCTTGCACTATTTGCCGCTTTCGTAGGTGTATCCGGCATTAGTGGTATTGATATTTACCACGCGGATGTACTGGCCTGTCTGTTTGTGGGCGGGATGATCCCCTTCATCTTCTCTTCCCTAGCTATTCGCGCAGTGGGAGAAGCAGCTATGGCAATGGTGGAAGAAGTGCGTCGCCAGTTCAAATCCATCCCTGGCATCATGGAAGGAACCGGTAAACCGGAATACGATAAATGTGTGGCTATTTCAACCGAAGCTTCCATCAAAAAAATGATGTTGCCGGGGGCTATAGCAATTGTTTCTCCGCTGATCATTGGTTTCCTGATGGGCCCCGAAGCACTCGGTGGATTCCTGGCAGGCGCAACCGTGAGTGGCGTACTTATGGGAATGTTCCAGAACAATGCCGGTGGTGCATGGGACAATGCGAAGAAATCCTTTGAGAAAGGCGTTGAAATCAATGGCGAGATGTATTATAAAAAATCTGAGCCGCACAAAGCTTCTGTTACTGGTGATACCGTAGGTGATCCATTTAAGGATACCTCTGGTCCCTCTATGAATATTTTGATTAAACTGATGAGTATTGTGTCCCTGGTTATTGCACCTACCCTGGCCGATATGTTCGACACGAAATCTCAGAACCATGCTGGTCCGGTTGAACAGAAAATTGAAGTTACCGTAAGCGAAGCACCCAAGGTACTCGTTAAGAAAGACTAAAATTTCTTAATTCTGATCAAGAAAATGGATTAGCTGACAACCAGATAGATATTTATTCTATCTTTATCACAGAAACTAATCAGATCCAAATACCAAAAGTCCCGACGTGTCTACGCCGGGGCTTTTTTATTTCGAACAATTTTCAACAATTTTTGCCAGCACTTTCCGGGCGATTGCCATTTCCTCCTCCTCCACACCTTCCAATGCGATCCGTCTGTTTTTAAGAATTCTTGGTCTTACCTGTTCCAGCAAATCATTTCCTTCTGGGGTTAAAGTCAGTTCAAAACGGCGCCGGTCGGTAGGATGATCAGAACGTTTCAGAAATCCTTTTCGGACCAGCAGATCAATAATACGGGTGATGGATGCAAAATCCTTGAATACCGCTGCAGCAATCTGTTGCTGCGTCAACTCCGGCTGGTCCTTCATCGTTTGTAAAACCAGGAGCTGGTCAACCGTGATGCTACCGAACTCGTCTGAAATAGTACGCTGAGCCATCTGGCGGTAGGATTTGATTGACTTTTCCAGGATGTAAAAAAAAGTCGCATTCAGTTTTTCTGTCATAATAATATTGATAAATCATTATTTGATATATCAATATTATGACTTAAATTTGGTTCAAAGAAATCGCCATGAATAAAATTTTCACCACCTTAACAAGGCTTTACGAAAACAATCGTATATTCGGATTCAAATCTTTTACCATGGCTTCAACCAAGTATATCAAACCTACCGAAAGTGAACTGGAAATTCTTCAGGTACTCTGGACAAAGGAGTTAGCCAGTGTTCGGGAAGTACATGAAGAACTCTCAAAAACCAAGGATGTGGGATATACCACTACGCTGAAGTTGATGCAGATTATGAATGAGAAAGGCCTTGTAAGAAGAGACGATTCAGTAAAAACCCATATTTACCAGGCAGCAGTAAGTCGGGAAAAGACGCAAAAGCACCTCCTGAATAAAATGATTGACGGTCTGTTTGGTGGATCCCCTACCCAGCTTGTATTGCAGGCATTGGGCAATCACAAAGCCTCTGAGGCAGAACTGGAGGAAATCCAGCGTTTATTGAATAATCTTAAAAAACAATAATATGGACCTGCTCCCCCAGAATGCCTGGTTAGAGGCACTGGGATGGGCTATAGTTAACAGCTGGTGGCAGTTTGGAATTCTGTGGATTGTTTGGTTGCTCGTTCAAAAACTCTGGCCCCTACCCTCAGCCGCTTCAAAATATAACCTGGCAATGGCGCTGCTGTTGCTTGGCTCTGCCTGGGTTGTTTCAACAGGATTCACCTTTGAAGGCAGAGACCAATTGTATTCAGGTCTTGCACAAGACAAATCTGCTCTTCTTGGGGTATCCTGGTGGCAGCAACTGCAAATAGCTTTTCACCAACTTTTTTCCTTTATCTCCCTTTTTTACCTGGTTTGGCTGGCATATCGTTTTGCCCAGCTGGCGTTTCAATACCAGGATCTGCGGAGAGATGCACGGATGGGACTTCACAAATCGCCTGCAACCTGGCGGATATTTGTCGATACGATGAGCAGTCGAATGACATTAGGTAAAAAAGTTGAGATCTGGCTTTCTGATAAAATCGACAGCCCCCAGATCATGGGCTGGATAAAACCCATCGTACTGCTCCCTGTTTCAGCCATTAATCAACTAAGTCCAGCACAGATCGAAGCTATTCTGATTCATGAATTAGCACATATAAAAAGAAATGACTATATATTTAATTGGATAGTTTCTATATTGGAAAATCTGTTTTTTTTCAATCCATTTGTCAAATTATTTATTTCTGTTATTCGGGAGGAAAGGGAGCATGCATGCGATGATTGGGTATTACAGTTTCCATTTACTCCCAGTGAATATGCAGAAGCCTTATTGCTCCTTGAGCAAAAACGCAACAGCAAATCCCTGAGCCTGGTTTTGGCAGCCGGTGGCACCCATCGCACTTTATTGTTGAACCGGGTAAAACGAATGCTTCAACTTCCGTTTAAAAATCAACAAAAACAACTCTCAGCCGGTCTCCTGTTTTTGATCCTGGCTAGCACATTCATTGGTCCGTTTTTTCCTTCTACCAGCAGAACCGCTACCAGTACTTTAGCAAAAAAGCAGGCTGAAGCAAAAATTTTGACAGGATGGAATGCCGGTATCTCCTCCTGGAACCGGCTTTTTCCTGCAGAACCTACCTACCTTACGACATTTGAAAAGCAACCCGCTGAACGCCCAGAATCTGTTCAAGTTCTAGTTTTAACAAATACCGATAGATCTATTTCAGAAACTGATAATCAATTAATTGAAGATGTTATTCAAATAGACGATAAACAGCCGCCTAATGAGTTAACATGGGTAAGTCAGGAAACGGACGCAGCCCCAGTTATGCATTCTGCAGCTGCTGAAGTAATAGAGGAGCTGAAAGCTTTCACCTTCGAAAGGTCGCAGGCAACCCTTAGCATTCCCGAAGAAGCAGCCAGTTTTTATATGTTACCCTATGTACCAAAAAAGAGTTTCGAAATAGTTGCCGCCATCGACACTTTGCCAGCGCTTGAGGCAAGACTATTTGCGGAAAGAAAGGAAATGGAAGCCGCTATTCAGACTCAATTGGCGTTGAATAAAATCAATTGGGCAAACCTTCAGCAACAACTAATAGAGCTTGGCCATCAGTCCGGATCAGAAAAAGATATCCAATCCCTGCTGGAATACGAACTGGCAAAGATCAACTGGACAACTGTTCAGCAGGAAGCCAAACGAGTGTTACAAAATCAAATCCGCCAGGAAATGCTTCATAAACAGGCCAACCAACAGCAACTTGCAGCCTCTTACCAACAGGCGCTGCTGCAACTGGAGCAATTGGATCAGGAGCTGAAGAAACTGGAAGAGTCTTTACAAAAGGCCTTGGAAATCAAAGAAAAACAGTTAAGAAAGAAAGAAGCAGAGCTGCGTAAAAAGCATAAAATCGTTCACATCTAAGGTTCTTTTAACCATTCAGCGGCCGATGGCCCTTCACAAAATAACAGATCAAGTATGGATAAACCGGCTAAAAAGCCGGTTTTTTCCTGGAAAACCTGCGTGTAAACAGGCTGGTTAGCCTGGTTGGACCAACTACCGGGTGCAAATTCATTGATTGCATTTTCATAATCACCTTCGATTATTTCATCTCCGTTCGTGATCTTAAAAGGATTACCCAAGCCCAACTTTTTTACCACCCATTCATGGCAGTGCAAATTCCAATCAAACAGGTACTCAAAGGGGTTTTGGAATAATTCTGCCATTTCGTCTCGATAGTATTCAAACCAGGGCGAGCGGTTATAACTGGAAACAATCGCTCTGAAATGCTCTATCCTCCATCTTCCATCCACCAGTTTTACCTCCTTATAAAATTGTCGTTCATTCCTTCCATCAACAACCGGAACAGATAAACGGAGTGGACCGGTAGCCCCCGCAATCATGGTACGGTTACGAAAACTCATTTTAGTGTGCATATCAAATGATGATAAATAAACATATTTATATTTATATGCTTTTTTATACCAATTAACATTTGCAAAATATTGTAAATCAATTTTTAATGACTTCATATTTAATTTATAATAATACAATATGGAATTTTACTATTTCAATGGCCTAATTACAACTAATGTACTTTAAATAACTATTTTTAATCAGAATATATTAAATGTAAAATATTGTAAAACAATTATTTAATATAAAAATACTTAACTAAATTTATTAGTACTTACTACCCTTATTTAATCTGCAGATAGATAGGTTCTATGCCAATTTATTTGGCACTAAAGATAGGTTAATTCAATCAATTGAATTTGCGCATAAACGGCAAATCCCCTATTTTGCCTGCAAATGATACCTGCAATTAAATCCGGCGTTAAATCGCCTTTAATGGTCTTTCTGATCCTCTCCTTTTCAAGCATGATGGCTTGCCGGCAACCCGAGATTCCGGAATACCAGGCACTGGAAAACTTTAGTCTGGGAAAAATTGGAATGAAGGAAACTGTCGTTTCGGCAGATTTGAAATATTACAACCCTAATAATTATGAGTTACAATTTCGGAGGGCAGACCTCGCAATTGCCATTAATGACCGGGCGGTTGGCAATACAGTTTTGGACACGTTGATCCGAATTCCGAAAAAGGATACGTTTTATGTGCCGGTTCAGATGAAGGTAAATATGAAGCAACTGCTTGGTAATGCTCTGACATTGCTCATGAATGATGAACTGGATATTAAAGTGAATGGCACCATCCGGATGGGACGATCCGGCTTCTTTATGAATATTCCGGTCAATTACCAGGGCAAGCAAAAAATCGAATGGTGATACATCCTCCATTTACGGGTTGCATTCGTGCCGGCGGAAGGAGGGATCGAGTAGGAAGATAGCCAATCAAGTGTTGGCTATCTGTCCTCTCACACCACCGTACGTACCGTTCGGTATACGGCGGT